>Ga0209025_1000283_pt1 | contig 114855 bp, 116 predicted proteins | sample AraplaMF_Col_mLB_FD_184256 | JGI IMG/M metagenome (GOLD analysis project Ga0209025, IMG submission 184256) | Arabidopsis root microbial communities from the University of North Carolina, USA - plate scrape MF_Col_mLB (SPAdes) (version 2) | ecosystem: Host-associated > Plants > Roots >... | reverse complement strand
AGCTTGACCGCCTCGAGCTTGAACTCGCGGCTGAATGTCCTTCTTCTCTCCATGAACCACCTCCGGTTTCATTTCACACCTTAACAAGGTGTCTTTGAAACCGGCAGCAGCCCAATCCGATCTCCCATCGAGGAGGATTGATCAACAACGAATAAGAGCGCTGTGGGATCGGTGCGCTGAATAGGCGCCTGGTATGGCATGGCTTCTCCTCGAGACTATTGAGTTTTAGATGGTAGCAGGCCTCTTGAATCGAAGGTTCACCGCTTCCGAGCAAAATGAAAGTCGCGTGGAGTGGAGATTGTTGAGCAATGTACTGGTCGTGAGCGGCCCACCCGCAGCCGTCTTCAAGGACACCTTTGAGGTGGAAGATGAGACCGAATGTTTTTGCAAGCCATTGAAGCAACCGTCAGTCTGCTAGGAGCAGATGGCGAAATCGAAGGATCGCGGTTTCATCGTGCAGATTGCTCACGCTAACTTGACTGCCTTAAGCTTGAGCTCTCGGCTGAATTGCCTTCTCGGTCCCATGAGCCACCTCCTGTTTCCTGGTAGTTGTTGAAGTGGTGGGGGTACAGCGCGGCTGCTCGCTCGCCTTCGGGGCCCGGCATTTCCTTTACCTCGCGCGTTTCGACCAAGCGCGTTGCGCAAGGATATGCCGCTCGGCGGCTTCTTCCGCTGTTAACTCGAAGTGCGAAAGCCGGGGTTACCGGCACCAGGCGTCCGGCGGCAGCACGAAAGTGGCGTACTCGGTTGCTTTCATCAGAAAAGCACCTGTCCTTAGCGAGCACGGATTGCATCAAGCATCCGCTCCGCGCCGTGAAGAAATTTCTTAAGCACGAGAGGGTGCGTTACGGGGGCGTAGCAAGGTAGGAGGCGCCGCTCTTGGTGATAGAAAGAGACGATTAGTGGCATCGAACGCCCGAGGTGCGTATTGAGCGCGCAAGTCCCCCTTGAAGAGGTTTTAGACGTCGCGACAATGCCCTTGCGCTGCGTTGGAGCGCGCCTAAGCAGTCGCGGCTCCGCTGACCGATCTCAGCGTGCACGATGCGGCTCCTAGATCAGCGTGTCGCTAGGGTAAATACGGGGGCTAAAGTGCAATCTCTGGACGCTTTTGAGCCTGTCGTCGTGGTCTACGTATTTAGGTAAGGAACCACGTGCAACACGAAGATTTGGTGAAGACTGCCGAGGCCGTCCTCAAAACCCACACCCGGACTGGCGGCTTCGCCTCCGTCTCGCTTATTCAGCGACACCTGAAGATCGGTTACAACACAGCGCTTAGGATAATGGAGCGTCTTCAGTTTGAAGGTGCTGTCACCTCCCCTGATGCCGTGGGCAAGCGATATTTACGCGAGAGCTTGGAGGGATTTATGCAGACTAGATTTGAGATCGATGCGCTCGAAAAATTTTCTGGGTGCGATGGCGATGCCATGCAAGCCGGGACACCCGAGTCGCCCTCCATCTGGGTGCTTGGTATCGAGCACGGTACGTTTCAAAGCCGTCACGAGCAGGGAGGGGACTCAGAGGGCGACGACACCTACTCAATCGAAACTCAGATGGCTTTCCCTTTCAACAGGCGGTTGTTTGCGCTGCTGGCTGCGCTTGAGGGTGAAAGGGTTGAGAGTTGGAAGGACTTCGCTTCGAGAAAGCAGCCTTTCGTGAGGGGCGCGCCCGGCTATTTCAAGGGGAATCTTTATCCAGTGGCTTGTAGCAAGATCGCAGCCTGGACGCAAGAAGCGATCGGCGTCACTGGCTTTTCTCAGAAGGCTCAGTACGTGGAGTGGTGCGAACGTATGCGATTGCCCGTTCTAAGGCGCTGGGTCACTGAACATAGGCCGAAGCTTGTGATCGGGCTTGGCGTGGGATATAGGGATCATTTTGAGAAAGCGATCCTTGGGAGTGAGGCACAGCTGCAGAAATCTCAGTTCTTCCCAGCAAAGAACGCGTACTTCGGCGAGACAGACGGACTTCGACTGGTAGTCTTGCCACACTTTTCGGGCCGGAATGGACTCAACAGTAACGCTTCTATCGCAGCAGCAGCAAAGTTCATCGACCAAGCTTTTCCGCACCTTAACCTTCAACCTGCGTCAAAATCAGAGAGAGAGCTCTTGGGAAGCAGTTGGTCAGCGATGCGGATTGCACCACATTGAACGGCTCATGCGTGAGCAGGCACTGTGCGCGGCGTAAAAGGGCCAGCGTCAACCCGAGGAAGCGATGACACCGAGGTCGTGGCATGAAGGCTTGTTCACTGGCAAGTAAGTAATCGTTTGTTACTATAGAACCTTATTTTCCGCAGGCTTGTATGCGACACACTGATCCCGATGGCCGTTTGCTCATTCTCGTAGCAACGAAGCCAAAGCTAGACCTTTTGACGGCATTTTTGGAGATTCACCCTGCCATCAACAGTTATGCGACCGGTGTATTCGATATTCGTGCGTTTGAGTACTTGAATTGGGCCAAAATTGCGCGTGACTTTTATCAGCAAAAGGAGGCCAAGACTCTAAGCGAACATTCTATTGAAGACGTCCTGTTGAGGTTCAATAAAAGTGCCGGTTTTGGCATGCCTGCCGTAGTGGTTGATCCCATGGATGCCAAGAAGAATTTTGACTTCGGGATTGGTCACATACCGAAGGATGGAAATATTTATATTCAGCACCCAATCGATCGGAATACCTATATCAGTCCAGTTGAGTTTTCGCGTAGTATTTGCGCGGAAAAAGAAGCTGCATTTCTTCGCCTGGCTGCGTCGCTAGGGGCAAAGAGTATCAAGCTCACTTCCATCCAGAGCAATGACACAAAAGGTGTCTTTGGTGGCAAGTTCACGGCGCAGGAAATAGCTATGGACTTAGGCTTCAAGGCAAGCTTTGACAAATCAGGTAATGTGGCAAAAGAAATCGTCAAGGAGTTCAACAAGCCAAACTTCAACACACCATTCGTTCCTGCTGAACTCTTGGCATGGGTGAATGTTGACCCAGATTTGAGAATAATGGCTTCTGATCGATTGGAAGCGAATGTGGCCCGCAGCAACGTTAAGCTTCAGTTTGCGCAAAATCTCGGGCTAGGTGGGGAGCTATCTGCGAAGATTGCCCAGAGAGGGTTGTCCACCGATGGAAGCTTCAAAGCGGTAGCGAAGTCGTTCTGGTCTTTTGAGGTGGAATACTTTGACATGAGTCCGCCTGAATATTCTACCCTCTCCGGCTAATGCATCCTCTGCATTGTCCGGTTTGCTCGCCGTACCTATCGCTGTCATCAGTTCAAACCTTAGAAAATATGTTGAATCACTTGAAATGCGCCGCATTTTTTGATCGATCGTATCCCAGACCTTACGCCAGGAATCGCTCGCAGAGCAGTTGATTTCGCCATCGTGGACGGTGGTCTCAGAAAATCTAGAAATCGATAAAGTTGCCCGGAGTCACCGGTCGCGTTCGCATCGATTTTACGGTCGCGATAGGGCGGAATAGGTGGCGACAGTACCCGGAACACCCAACACGTATATTCAAGCGTTCCTAGCTCAAAAAGCGTACGGCAATAAAAGGCGAGTTTTCATTGCTTGTGGACCTGACGATGATCGGCTCTGCAGGCGCATATCCGTTGAAAACCAGATAGTGATCGCGGGCTGGCATAGTAGCAAGGGCCATCATGGGCCTGCGGCAGTTCTTGCTGCAATAGCTGGCCGCAGGAACCGCTCGAAACTTTGGCGTCCGCATCGTCCCAATCACAAAAAGATCGTTGCACTTGAGTCACAGGCCTCCGTGTCGTCACTGCATTGACCTCGCCTAAGCCAACCGAGCAAGTGGACTGGCCCTCGCCAATGCTAGGAAGTCGGCGAGAAAGAGATCTCATAGTTGGCAGCAACGTCAACACGGCTTGCACCGAACGCTGCATCCGATATCCTGCCGGGAGATGGCTGTTGCACCGTAGTGGCTCCGAACTGGCCTGACTTAAATCAGCTTGCCCTGCGGGTGAGATTAGTTCTGCTTCATCGGTTCTTGGCGTTCTCAGGCGGGGGGGGCCGCCGGGGCATACTGCGGCTAACGAATTTTCGTCTAACCGGAGGGGCCGCATTTGCGCGGCGCCCCTAACCACCGATAACAGTTAGTTTTCGGCGGTCAGCGCTCATATCAAGCACTAATCGCTGCGCTCGACTGAACTGGCACCATGCGGTGCAAATCGAAAGCTACGATGCGAGAGGCAGAAAGAAACCTCGCAAAGACTGGCCAACTGTTTTTGTCTTAAGAGCCGCCAGGGTCCAAGAACTTGTCCCTACGTGGCATTGGCTCGAATCTCTTTCTTGTAGCGCTTCATCAAAGATTGCATGAGCTCCGATGGTTCCACTGCGAGCCCCTTGCATAGCGCAACTAGACTCGTCAGTGAAGGGCTGGTTGTGGCCGTCTCCAGCTTTGCGATAAACGTGCGATTGAGGCCAGATGCAAAACCTAAATCCTCTTGATTTAACCCGAGCGCTGACCGCCGGGCTTTGAGCTCAGACGCGAAAGCTTTCAACAACGCGGGATCTTGTGCCGATCGCATGCCGCGAATTTCGCTGCATGCACTCTTTTATGCACCCGCTTGTATGGTACATAATCATCTAGCACCATCTTGCTTGGATGGCCGATGTTGGCTCCTTGGAGCTCGCAGTTGTGATGCTTATCAAATTTTGACAGTTGCTCGTGCGGTCAAGATGTCTAATCAAAAAGTTGCTTCGCCACTCCCGACAGCTCGTTCCTTTCAACTCCCCGTTTCATTGGAGCGTTCAACACCCCGTGAAGCCGTACCAAAGCGCGGCTCGTGCGCATCACGCGTCGGCGCACAGGTCCGCTCGCTCCGGATGGCAACGCATATCTCAGGCTCGAAGCTCGCTCAAATTTCAGGCATTTCAGCCTCGCTGCTCTCGCGCATCGAACGGGGATTAGTGTCGCCGTCAGTGGACACCTTGGACCGGCTCGCTGTCAGCCTGCGGGTGCCGGTGTCTCGTCTTTTCGCGGAAAAAGGCAGTGAGGCTGATTTTTGCCATGTGCGCGCTGGGCAGGGCCTAGTGGTCGACCGAGGCGGCGCGGCGTTGGACTATCGTCATGAGCTGCTGGGTCACCTACTTTCGGGTCACATCCTAGTGGAACCGCATCTGGTCACACTTTTGCCTAGCGCCGAGCCCTTCGTGACCTCCCAGCACCCTGGTGTGAAGTTTCTGTACTTCCTCTCTGGCGAGGTCACGTATCGCTATGGCAGCAAGGCAGTTTCGGTAAAGGCAGGGGACTCAGTCTTGTTCGATGCCAATGTGCAGCACGGGATCGAGGCGTTCCAGCATCAGCCGGTCTCGTTCCTGTCTGTGGTGCTGGCGCTGCGCGACTGAATTTGAGCTCACTCGCCGCCTTGCGCCAAACTTCTAAGGAGAAGAGGCAGTTCGCCGTTGTCGAGGCGCGCCAAGGCAGCACGTCGTTAATTTATTCGGCGAATGTGCGGGGAGGTGAGTCACGGCGCTCGTCTGGATGAAGTCCGAATGAGACTAAAACTAAACGCAGTCGCCCCGGATCGGTGCAGTTCACCTGTTGGTGCCAGTCAACGGGGCCAAGCTTGCCGGCAACGGTAAGCACACGTCACATCTCCGCTCAGCGCCGCATGCCGCCGTGTTTGTGCGCCGGTCTTGATCGTAGTCTGAATGCCGAGCATCAATCGAAAAATCTGAAATCACGCGCGAGCCACGAGTGTTACATGGCCGAGGAGTTCGGCATGCCGAACTGCCGTGGTAGGCAGCGGTGGTGGCCGCCCAGCGGGGAGCTGCGCTCGCCGGACAGTGGAGGATGTGGCATGTTCGGGCCGTCTCGAACTCCTACTCGGTTTGAGGTCTGATGATCGAGGGATCTGGCGTCGCGGAGAACGCCCTTCTAGCGATCGATCCGCATGTTTCTCACGTGTGATGCTCAGGTGCTCCTGCGCGCGCTCAGAGCCTTCTCAATCTTGCGATCCGTTTTGTACTGACTCAGCGCATACACCGCCCAGATCGCAGCCGGAAGCCAGCCGATCAGGGTGATCTGCAAGATCAAACAGATGATGCCAGCGATCGGGCGGCCGATCGTGAAGAAGGCGACGAAGGGGAGAAGAATGGCGAGGATGAGACGCAAGATGTTTTCTCCGTGGGTTGGTCTAGCCACGATCCTGCCAAAGGACGGGCCGGCGGACCATAGCTTCTTCTCACGATCTATCCGCCCACCAGGTTGCCAGCGGTCGGCATTTGGGGGTGGATAGTGAGAGGGCCTTAGCACGGCTGGGACGCGGCCCGCAGGTTCCAGGCAGTCTCAAGCTGAAAGCCCTATGAGGCGGGCCACAGCATCACACCAAAGTCGGGATGCCGGCGTTGCTTGACTGCTCAGCGCTCACGCTCCCCAAAGACCGCCTGATTGTCGATTCGATGTAACCCCCCACTTAAGCCTCTCGGACGAGCGAGCCTCGTGCCGATTTCTGCCGCCGTTCACCTCAGCTCAGCGCGGTCCTCTGCTCAGCCGACAGACAGCCAAGCCCGCTCCGAAAATCTGGCCTGACTGACCCTCGAAGGCTTTCTGTGGCTTGCCCCAACCCGAGCCGCCCATCATGCCTCCCTCGGTACTCAGACCCGCGAGGGCGCGTCGGGCATCCTGCCATCGATGTCCGTGAACCCATACTCTTGCGCCAGTTCTGCAACCAGATGCAGTCGACCGCTCTTTTCCATGATCGCCGGATCGGCCGCCAAGCCAACCACAGCCCGTCCCGCGAACTCGGAGGACTCCCCGCTTTCCATGATCCGCTTGGCGAGTGGTGGTGGGACCCGGTCCGGCTGAGCGAGGAACTTCTCGCTCTTGATAAAGCCCGGCCAAATCACGACCGCGGCCACGTTGAAGGGCTTGAGGTCGTGAGCCATGTCCTTGGCCATCTTGTCGACGCCGGCCTTCTGCACTCCGAAGGGCACGTTGAAGGTGTAGCGCACAGCGCCGCCCGAGGAGGTATTGACGATCAGTCCCTTGCGGCGGGCAACCATCCTCGGCGCCGCGCAGCGGCTGGCGATGTAGTGCGAGCGCAGCCCTACGCGCAGCAGGTCTTCCCAAAGGCCGTCTTCAAGCTCCCAGAAGGGGACGTTGACTGGCATGTGAGACGGGGCCGCAAACACGTTGTTCACCAGGATGTCGATCGCTGCGTTCTGTTCAGAGTGCACACGCTCGAACACGCGCTTCACACTGGCGTCGTCGCCATGGTCGCAGACGATCGGGATGCATTGGCCGCCGCGCTGGGCGATTTCGTCGGCGGTTTCCTGAAGGGACCCCGGCCAGTTTGACGCGCCGGCCTCGAGCGTGCGCCCGGTCGCATAGACCAACGCACCCGCTTCACCGAGCGCCAGCGCGACGCCCTTGCCAACGCCTCGCGTTGCGCCCGTTACCACGGCCACCTGGCCCTCAAGCGGCCTGTTGCGATTCAGCATGCTTTATTTCTCCTTCATATCGATGGGATTCAGGGGCGGTGCCGCAGCGCGATCGGACACAACCATGCGTCCGCGCCACTTGGACAGCAGCGGCAGCACGAACACGGCTCCGAGCATCACGGCGCCGTAGAGAACGCCCGTGAGCTCTTGCGACAGCTTCTCGGCGACGTCGGGCACAAAGGAGAGAAAGACCGCGGCCACAAAGGTACTCACGCTCGAGCTCGGACCAGCAAGCGCCACGCCGACCAGCAGGCTCAGCGAAAGGAAGATCGGGAAGCTGTCCGGGGAGACGAAGTGAGTCAGGCCGGTGTTGAGTGCGCCGGCCGCGCCGACCGTGGCAGCACTGACCGCGAACGCGGTCGCTCGCCACTTGCGGACGTTGACCCCGACGGCCAAGGCGGCTGTCGGATGGTCGCGCAAGGTGATCCAGGCAAGACCCGCCGGGCCGTTGAGCAGTCGACGCAGCACGCCGTAAATCAGTGCGGTCCAGGAAGCCGTCAGGAGCAGATTCCATGGATCGGGTTGCAGGAACTCGATGCCAAAAGCTGCAGCCGGCGGGTCCAGGCTCAGCCCACTGACGCCGCCAGTCCAGGGCTCCAACAGCGGATGCTTCAGAAGCTGCGGCAGCGCTACTGCGAGTGTGAAGGTGGCCAAGGCGAGATAGGGGCCCGCCAATCGGGTCGCTGGCAGACCGAAGAGGAAGCCGAAGAGTCCGCAGACTGCCATGGCCGCGGGCACGGTGACATAGAACGGCAGCCACTGATGGGAGAGCAAGACGCCCGCGGTGTACGCGCCGACGGCAAAGAAGGCGCCGTGGCCCAGCGAGATTTGCCCGCTGGAGCCGATCAGCAGTTGCAAGCCTCGCACGGCCAGCGCCAGGATCAGCACGCTCGACAGCTTGAAGGCCCAATAGCTCGGGAGCAGCGACGCGACTGCCACGCAGGCAATGGCGAGCACGGCCAGCCACGCCGTTGCCGGGGCAACAAGTAGGCGCAGGGGTCGCACGCTCGGCGTGGAAGAGATGTGGGTGGACTCAGACACGCTGAACCGCCTTTCCGCCGAGCAGGCCTTGAGGCCGCACGATAAGGATGGCAAACATTAAAACCAGCGCGATCGTGAGCTTGAGCTCATTGCCGGTCACGTAGGCACCCAGCAGGTTCTCGCCAATCCCCAGCACGAGGCCTCCCAGGATGGCGCCGGGCGGGCTGTCGACACCGCCCACGACTGCGGCGGCGAAGCCATAGATCATGATGCCGGCCATCATGTGCGGGCCGAGGAAAACCACCGGAGCGGCCAGCAGGCCCGCGACCGCCCCGATCGCGCCTGCGACGCCCCAGCCGATCATCAGCACCCGGCTCACGCTGACCCCGGACAGCGCGCTTGACAGCGGATTCAGGGCCGCTGCGCGCATTGCCAGGCCGAGACGTGTGAAACGGAAGAAGGCACTCATCGCCAGCAGCACGGCAAGCGTGACCGCGACGGTACCAAGCGCGTGGCCCGACAACAAGCCCTGGCCCAGCGGGCTCCAGGCCTCGAATGGGCTCGCGAAGCTATGGCTTTCGTGGCCAAACAGCAGCCCGGCCGCGCTCTGGATGATGATCATCAGTGCCACGAAGACCGTCACGATCGACAGCAACGGCGCGTTATGCAGCGGCCGCAAGGCGACGCGTTCGATCAGGGCGCCGGCGACGAAACCGAAAGCAATGGCTGCAATGCCTGCGGCCCAGTAAGGCACACCGGCCTCGAGCAAAGACCAGGAGATGTAGGTGGAGAACATGGCCATCTCGCCTTGCGCGAAATTCACGTGATGGGTCGCGCGATAGATCATGACCAGGGCCAGCGCCAGCATGGCGTAGATGCACCCGTTCACAAAACCCGCGACCACCTGTTGGACAAATTCCGTCATGTGTCTGTGTCTCCTTCTTCTTCTCAGATGCCGAGATAGGCCTTCTTCACGCGCGGGTCGTCGCGCAGGGCCTGTGCGTTTCCGCTGATGGCAACGCTCCCTGCTTCCAGCACGTAGGCTGTGTGCGCCAGGTCGAGCGCAAGGCGGGCGTTTTGCTCGACGACGAGGATGCTCAGGCCGCTGTCACGGTTGATCTGGGCCAGCACCTCGAAGATCTGTCGAACCACCAGGGGGGCCAGCCCGAAGGACGGCTCATCGAGCATCAGCAAGCGGGGCTTGAGCATCAATGCGCGCGCGATCGCGACCATCTGCTGCTCGCCGCCGCTCAGCAGCCCGGCCGGCTTGCTGCGGTAGTCCGCAAGCCGCGGAAAGAGGGCATACATCCGCTCGATGTCGCGCCGCACATCGGCACCGCGTCGGCGAGTGATCGCACCGACCAGCAGGTTTTCATCGACCGTCAACTGCGTGAAGGTGCCGCGGCCGTCCGGTACATGGGCCACACCCAGGCGGGCGATGGCATCGCTGGTGAGACCCGCAATGGACTGGCCGTCCAGGAGGATCTGTCCGCGCGTGCTGACCAAGGCGTGGCTGATCGATCGCAGCAGCGTGGTCTTGCCGGCGCCATTCGCACCCAGCAGGGCGGTGATGCCCCCGTTGGCCACATCGAGATCGACCGACTTGAGCACGGGCGAAGCCTGGTACGCCGCGAAGAGGCCGCGGACCTGCAGCAGCGGGCCGCTCATGATTCACCTCCCAGGTAGGCGCGCACCACCTCGGGGTTGGCCGCCACGGCATCGGGCCGACCTTCAGCGATCTTTCGGCCGAACTCGAGCACCACGACCTGGTCGGACACGCGCATCACGAGGTTCATGTGATGCTCGATCAGCAGGACCGAGGTGCCCCGCTGGTTTCGGATCTCGAGGATCCAGCCGAGGAGCTCTTCCACCTCCTCGTGATTGAGGCCCGCGGCTGGTTCGTCCAGCAGCAGCAATTGTGGCTTCATCGCGAGGGCACGGGCCAGCTCCACGCGTTTGCGCGTGCCAAAGGACAACTGGGCGACCGGGATGTCGGCCACCCCGCGCAGGCGGGCAAAGGCGAGCAAATCGTCGACGCAGGCGTCGACCTGCTCTCGGTCTTGGCGGCCTCGGCGATTGCGCATCAGCGCCGCGAAATGCCGACCACCGAACTGCAGGAAGCAGCCGGTCTCGACGTTCTTGCGCACCGTTTGACGATCGAACAGGGCGACGTTCTGGAAGGTGCGAGCAATGCCGAGTGCGGGCACTTCGTGCGCGCGGACCGTTCGCAGGTCGCGCTCGGCAAAGTGGATCGCACCTTCATTTGGCTCGTAGAGACGGCTCAGGCAGTTGAACAAGGTGGTCTTGCCGGCGCCGTTCGGACCGATGATGCCGCAGATCACGCCGCGGCCGACCGAAAACGAAACGTCGGACAACGCGCGGATGCCGCCGAAGCGCAAGCCCAGGCCATCGATGCGTAGCAGCGGCGCGGCGCGCGCTGGGTCCCGCCCGCGGGCAGCGGGAGACGAAGAATGCAGCGCGCTCATCAGACCACCGGGAGCCAGCGGGCGCCGTCGAAGCGCTGCAGGCGAAGCTGCTGCACGATGCGGTAGTCGGTGGGCGAGGTGTTCACCGTGATGCCCGGCACCAGCGCGGGCAGCGCCACATTCTTGAGTGAGGTGGCTTCCTTGAGGATGCGTTCGGCGCTCAGGTCGTCGCCGCAGCGCCTGAGCACCTCTGTCATCAGGAACCCCATGCTGTAGCCCACGAGATTGAGCTGCTCGGTGGTGTCACCCTCGGGGTAGTATTTCTTCATGAACGCGAGCCAGTCCTTGTAGGCCGCGTCATTCACCCATTCGGCATCGCCGGCGGATTTGCTCGGCGTGGCGGATACGAGGCCGGTGGACTTGTCCAGGCCTGCGACCCGCAGCACCGTGGCGATGAAATTGCTGGTGATGGGAATGATGTGTAGCGGCTTCCAGGGCAACTCGCTGACCTTGCGAATAGCTTGGATGGTGAACTTGGGGCTCGTGATATCCATGAAGACGTCGGCGCCCGTGGCCGCGAGGCTGATGATCTGTGAATCGATCGTGGGAGCCGTCACCTCGTAGCCCGTGGCCATCACAACCTGGACGTGGCTGCCCAGCGTTTGCAACTGTCGCTTGAACGCGGCCAGGTACTCCTTGCCGAAATCGTCGTTCTGGTAGAGCACCGCGACCTTGGCGCTTGGCTTGGTCTTGTGGATGTACTCGGCGTAGACCGAAGCCTCGGTCGAAAACGTCGGCAAACCCGGCACCGTCCAGGGAAAGTTCTTCGGGTCCGCAAAGCGATCGCTGCCGGCGTAGACGAAAAGCTGAGGGACCTTCTTGCCGTTGAGGTACTTCTGGACCGCCACGTTCTGCGCCGTGCCCATGCTGGCGAACATGGCCTTGACGCCCTCGCGCTCGACGAGGTTGCGTGTCTGCTCCACGGCCTTGGCGGGGTTGTAGGCGTCGTCCAGCGACAGCAGCGTGACGCTGCGCCCGTTGATGCCCCCGTTGTCGTTGAGCATCTTGAAGTAGCGCGCCTGCACCTTTCCGATCGCGCTCAGCGCTGACAAAGGGCCGCTGTAAGGCATCGTCTGCCCGAGTCGGATCTCTCCCTTGAAGCTCGGCTGGGGTTGAGCCAGCACGCGATCGAAGGAGAGCGTCAAGGGAGCCAGCGATGCCTTCAGCAGGCTGCGGCGCGATATCGGGAGCTTGGGGACATTCATCGTGGTTCCAGTTCACTGAGACAAGTGCCGCGCTCGGCGCGCGCAGTGGGGCACGTTTGCCCAACTAATTTCTGCCCAATGATTATCTTCCTGGCAAGATAAACGTCACTAGCGTAAACCCTGTCGTAGCGCTACATGGCGGCAATCAGCCGCCGGAAGCATTCATCCATCTGCCGTAGTTCCGCTCGGCTGACTCCACTGGCGTTGACGATGCTTTCCAGTGATTGCGCAATGCGTGTCATCGCGGTGTCGGCAACGGCTTGGCCGCGCTTGGTGAGCTTCACCAGCTCGGAGCGGCGGTCTTCTGCCGCTGCGGCGCGTGCGATCAGTTTCTGCGCGCGAAGGCTGTCAAGCCGCTTGGTGATCGCTCCCGATGTGACGAGCAGTTCCTTGTACAGATCGGTCGGCCGCATGGCGTTGTCGGCACCGTTGCGCCGCAGGGCCAAGAGCACGTGCAGATCGCCGACGGTGGTGTCGGCCTGCTTGGCGATCTCCTGCACGCGTCGCTCGTGCAGGTAGTGCGCATGCTCGAGCCGCAAGAAGAAGCCGGCGAGCCAGAAGTCAACGTCGGGGCGCTCGTGAGCCCAGGCCAGCGAGATGGCATCGAGGCGTTGAGGTTTGAGCGCGTTCGCAGCCTTTGCCTCCTTGGCCGCTAGCTCGCTCTGGAGTGCGTCGCTTGGGCTGTCCGCGCTCGTCGGTTCACTGGCGGCCCACTGCAGCAGCGCCTGGATCGCCGCTTCGTAGCTCAGGCCTTGGTCGCCGGCGCCGTGCTCGCCATGGCTGGGCCCGAGCTTTGTCTGCTTGTACTTACCCTCTCCAATGAACACTCGGCCGTACCAGACGGCACCGCGGCTGCCCTTGTAGTAGCCAAGGTGCACTCGTGGCGAATGGATGTGCCAGTAGGGCTTGCCGCGCGGTGCCAGCGCTCGCCGGGATTGCGTGGACGACAGGTCGATTGATGCGAAGGGCTGGGCCATGGTGATTCTGGTTTTGTCCAATTTAGTTTACCCAATTTACCCAATATCGATCTTGCGGCGACGCCTTCCTGATTCAAAGGGAAGCGCGTAGACCGCCGTTTGCCCAATTTACCCAACACTTTTTTGAATGGTTTGGTAGTGGAAACCCGCTAATAGATTGACCATATGTCTTCCAGAGAAGATAGTTGGGCATCTTTCACCCAACGACCTACAACTGAACAGGTGCACCCATGACCACCAAAGAAGACAACGAACTTCTCACCCGCATCGAGGGCGACGCTCCAATGGGACAGATGCTGCGGCAGCTTTACTGGATACCCGCGGTGTTGAGTTCGCGCCTCGAAGCAGGCGGAGCGCCGGTTCGGGTGAAGCTGTTCGGCCACCGCTATGTCGCCTATCGCACGCATGACGGTCGGGTGGGTTTCCTGAATGAAGCCTGTCCGCACCGCGGCGTCTCGCTCGCGCTTGCGCGCAACGAAGACAATGCATTGCGCTGCATCTTCCACGGGTGGAAGATCTGTGTATCTGGCGAAGTGCTCGAAGTGCCTAACGAGGCTGCCAACCCAGAGTGCTTCCGCAAGACGATCGCCGTCAAGCACTACCCGGCTGTCGAAGGCGCAGGTCTGGTCTGGGTCTGGTTGGGCGAGGGCGAGGCGCCCGCGGCGCCCAACTTCGAGTGGATGGGACTTGGCCCGGAACAGGCCTACTCGTGCGGCCTCGAGCTCAACTCGAACTGGCTGCAGGGCGTGGAGGCGACGATCGACTCCTCACACATCGCACTGCTGCACCAGAGCCATCTGGAAAACTCGAAGATGGACATGGCCGCGGCGCGAGTGAACAACGCCGTGCGTTACAAGTTCGAGGACACAGCCTACGGCTATCGCGCAGCCGCGCTGCGGGAAGCGCCTGACGGCCAGTGCGTGGCACGGGTGACAGAGTTCGTGATGCCTTACTACGGCCTGATTCCACCGATCAACACGGGCGACGACCAGGATCGCACGGTCATCATCGCCGTACCCGTCGATGACACGCACCTGATCCAGTGGTACATCTACTACAACACGAAGCGTCCGACGGATTCGATGAAACGCGCGCAACGCGCGAACACCTGGCCGATGGCCGGCGGTGTCTGCCATGATCCCGACCGCGCTTGGGGGCAGAACCGCCAGCTGATGAAGCACGGCAACCACACGGGCTTCAACGAGATCGTCGTCGAGGACTTTGTCACCCAGGTCAGCATGGGTCCGATCGTCGACCGCTCGGAGGAATACCTTTGCTCCGCGGACCAGGCCATCATTCGCCTGCGCCGCCACCTGCTGCAATCCGTCAGGAAGTTCATGGCAAATGAGACGCCGCCCAGCGCGATGCCTGAAGGCCGCGACTATGCCGGAATCACCGCGACTGGTGGCCGAATGAAGTCGATCGAAGACGACTGGCGTACCTTGCCGCGTTGAGGGAGAGCCGTCCATGGAAAACGGTGCTTCGAAGCAATGGGTGCGCGCGTGCGCGGCGTCTGAAGTGAAGAAAGGGGAACCCAAGGGCGTGAAGCTCGCAGGTATCCCGATCGCGCTTTATCGGCTGGACGACGGCATCCACGCCACGCATGACGTGTGCACGCACGCCTATGCGCTGCTCTCCGATGGCTATATCGAGGGGGAGGCAGTCGAGTGTCCCCTGCACGGGGCCATGTTCGACATCCGCAGCGGGAAGTGTCTGGCGGTGGCCAATGTTGACTTGGCCACTTATGCAGTGCGCGTCGAGGACGATGCACTCCTGGTGGAAATCCCACAGGGTGTGGCCCAGCCATGACGCCCCTTGGGTCGACATCGGTGTTGCCGTCTGCTGCCGTCGGCTCGCCTGACGCGCGCCTCGTTATCGTGGGGGGCGGCCAGGCGGCAGGGTCGGCTTTGAAAACCCTGCGCCAGCTTGACTACATGGGTTCCATCGTTCTCGTGAGCGACGAAGCCTTTGCGCCCTATGAGCGCCCTCCCTTGTCCAAGGAGTACCTCTGGGGCATGGAGCAAGACTTGCGCGCGGTCGCGCCAGATGAGCGGTCAAACGAACAGCTGCGGCTGGACCGTCGGGTTGTCTCGGGCGATGTGGCCTCGAGGACGCTGCTTTGTAGCGATGGCTCGACTCTGTCCTACAGCGCGTTGCTGCTGGCCACGGGCGGAGTCCCTCGGCGGTTGCGGGTGCCAGGCGCGGAGCTGGGTGGCGTTCATGCTTTGCGCAGTGCGGGCGACGCGCTGTCGCTGCGTCGTTCGATCGAACGCTGCAGACAGGAGCGGCGCACCTTGTTGATTGTGGGCGGAAGCTGGATCGGCTTGGAGGTCGCGGCCGGGGCGCAGGCGGCCGGACTCGACGTGACGCTGGTGGAGCAAGGCGGACGGTTGTGCAGCCGCACGCTGCCCATTGCGGCAGCCGACTGGCTGCGGCGGTTTCATGTGTCGCGCGGCGTCGACGTGCGGCTAGGCTGCTCGGTACTTCGCCTCGACGGCGACGCTGACGTTCGTAGCGCGCAGTTGTCGGACGGCAGCGCTTTGCCGGTCGGCGCGGTGGTGGTTGGCATTGGCATCGATCCCAGCACGTCGCTGGCCGAGCAAATGGGGCTGCAGGTACGTTCGGGAATCGTGGTGGATCGAAATTGTCGAACCTCGGTGCCCGAGATCTTTGCGGCCGGAGATGTGGCCGAGCACGTCTGCCCTTGGCACCGTGTGCCCGTGCGTATCGAGACCTGGGACAACGCCAATCGCCAGGGAGCGATCGCGGCCAGGCAGATCGCCGGAAGTGGGGCCGCTCTACAGCTCGTGAAGCCGGTCCAGGCGCTGGGCGATGACCTGCAGGGTCCTTTAGAAGGCGCTTCGGACAGGTCCTGCACAGCGCCACCTTGGTTCTGGTCGGATCAGTACGGCGTGAACCTCCAGGTGATTGGCGCTCCACTGTGCGGCGACACGGTCCTGGCGGGCGCAGGTGGCAACGCGACAGTGGATTCGCCACTGTTCATCTACCTGCGCGGCGATGCGGTGATCGGTGCCGTAGGAATCAACCGACCACGCGAGATGCGCCGCCTGCGAAAGCTGCTGGCGGAGCGTCCCGACCTGCAGCGTGATGCATTGATCGCCGAGGGCTTCGATGTCGCACATGCCGAGCCGGCCCTCTGCTCTTGAAACCATGAAGGAAAAGACCATGAATAGAAATCGATCGATCCGAGACGGTGCAGCCGGATTCTTCAGCGCGTTTGCACTGTCTTTCGCTGCGCGAGGCCCTGCTGCGTGGAGGCACCTGAATGCTCGCCAGCAGCTCGCCACCGCCGTGGCCATGGCGTCGCTGATACTCGCCGCGGGATGGGCAACGATGCCGAACGCAGGGAAGAGCGAGACCATCGAGTGGTTCGAGGACCTATGCAGTGCCGTGAAAAGGCCGATGTTCTCGTCATCTGCCTCGCAGACCGATGCATCAGGTGCCGCACGGCCTGCTACCGTCCCGAAGGTGATCTCGTGCGAGCCGTTGCCCAATGTGCCCGGTAAGTCCGTCACGACGTTGATGGTGGATTTCCCGCCGTTGGCCTATTCACCGGCGCACCGGCATCCAGGCTCCGTCACGGCAATCATCCTGGAGGGCACGATCCGGTCTCAGCTCGCAGGCACGCCACCAGGCGACTATCACTTCGGGCAGACGTTTTTTGAGCCGCCGGGCACGCTGCACATGTTCGCGGAGAACCCGGACCCGGTGCGTCACGCAAAGTTGGTCGCGGTGTTTGTGACAGACGAGAACTGTGGCCCGCTGGTGCTGCCGCCCTGAGCGGTGCGCGGAAAAGATTTAATCGTGTATCTATACGGTCCGAGGGAGGTAGACTGAATGAATTCGAATCTGCAAGTTCGATCGGTGGAGGTCGGGGATTTCGATCGCTGGCGGGAACTGTGGAGGGGATACCAGGAGTTCTATAAGGTTAGCTTCACCGACGCTCAAGTCCTTAGGACATGGACGCAACTGCATGACGCGGCGCAGCCTGTGCACGGTGCGGTAGCGCAGGTGGACGAACGTGTTGTTGGTCTGGTGCACTATCTCTACCATCCTTCGACTTGGACGGACGGGGACTACTGCTACCTCCAGGATCTCTTCGTCGATCCGGTCATGCGGTGTCATGGCATCGCCGAGAAACTGATTCGGCATGTCTATGAGCAGGCGCAGAACCATCAGGCGGTGCGTGTGTATTGGCTCACACTCGAGAGCAATGCGCCGGCGATGCGGCTGTACGACCGCATAGCAGAGCGCTCAGGATTTGTTCAGTACCGTCATCGATTGATCCGCTCAAGATCGACCTAACTTTCGAACTCACTCCCTTCCTCCGGATTCAAAGCAGTGACCTGACACGTCAGGCGGCTGCCTGGTCGGCGTTCGGCCGCAACGCCGTCGAGCATATCTTTCTCCATGTCGTCCGGAGGTGGGAGCAGGTCGACAAAGGCGTCGTCGACGTAGACATGGCAGGTGGCGCAGGAGCAGCGACCGCAGCATTCGGCGTCGATGCCGTGGACATTGCCTCGGATCGCCTCTTCCAACACGCTCGAGCCAAGCTTCGCCTCGATGTCGCGCGTGCTGCCGTCTTTCTGGATGGCGTGGATGGCGGGCATGGCGTGACTCAGAACAAGTCGGAGTACTTGCGGTGTTCTCACTCGCTGACTTCGAGGTTGAAGCGTTTGATCTCGGCTTCCTTGATGCGGCAGAGCTAGGTGTGAAGTGTCAAGAGGTTCTTTCGAGACATCGACAGACGTGAGACGGGCACGGCGAGGTTGATGCCGTGGTGCGGCCGGTGCCAGTTATAGAAGTGGTTCCACACAGGCAGAGCCTCACAGCGCTGGTCTGAGTTCGCGTAGGCGTGCCCGTAGGCCCACTCGCGCAGGGCCGACTGGATGAAGCGCTCGGCCTTGCCGTTGGTCTGCGGGCGATACGCCCTGGTGAACTTCTGCCCGATGCCCAACTCGAGGCACGCTTCGGCGAACAGCCCAGAGCGAAACGACATGCCGTTGTCGGTCAACACCCGCTGGATCTGCACACCCATGCTTGCGAAGTAGCCCACCGCGGCCCGCAGGAACGCTTCGGCGCTGAACTTGGTCTCGTCGGGATGCACCTGCGTAAAGGCCAAGCGGCTGTGGTCGTCTACGGCAACGAAGACGAAGTCCCAGCCAACGCTGCGCGCACGCTGAGTGCGGTCACCGGTGATGCGGTGGCCGACCTTGTCGAAGCGCCCCAGCTTCTTGATGTCGATGTGCAGCAGCTCACCAGGGTTGTCTCGCTCGTAGCGTTGCACGGGCTCGTCCGGGCGCAGGTCACTCAATCTCGACAGTCCGGCACGACGCAGCACGCGACTGACGGTGGCTCGGGATACGCCCATGTAGGAAGCGATGCGTGCCTGCAAGAAGAACTTGCGCCGCAACTCGACAATGGCCAGAGCGACATGAGGTTCGATGGAGCGGGGCGAATTCTCGGGGCGCGAAGACTTGTCCAGCAGGCCTGCCGCACCATCGACCAGGTAGCGCGCCAGCCATTTGCGGGCCGTGACGGCGCTGACGCCGTGCGAGGCGGCAGCATCTGATGCGCTGACGCCACGTTCAGTGATGTCTTGAACCATCTCCAGGCGCCGCAGGTACGTCAATCGGGCATTCTTATGGGTGTTCATCCGGGTCGGGGTCTTGAGTGGATTGGGGGTTTGGCGATTTCCAGTCTCTCAAAACTTCTCCGGGTGAACACCCGAAACAACCTATTGGGCCTTCACACCTAGCGCCAGGCGGGCTCGTTGGCCAGGCGCGACAGCGGGAAGCGGTCGACCTCGCGCAGCAGGTCGACGAAGCGCCGGCCCACGTGGTCGAGCACCGCGGCGCCCTTCTCGGCGGTGGCGCGGGTGGCGTCGCCGGCCGCGCCCATCGGGTTGATGTCGTGCATCTGCCAGCCGAGCTTGCCGCTGGGCGTGATCGAGAGGTACTTGTTCTCGGCCGCGAGGTCCTCGGTCATCGAGTGGAAGTTGCGGAACTGGTCGACGCGCACGTAGTCGGGCGTGAGGTGCAGCATCACCGAGCTCTCGAGGTCGCCGGCGTGGATGCCGTGCTTGCCCTCGTGCGCGGTGAACAGGCCCTCGGGCAGGCCCAGCGTGTACCAGTTGGCGGCCACCACCATCATCCCGTGCGCCTCGCGCAGGTCGCGCGCCACGATGTCCATCACGCTCATCTGGCCGCCGTGGCTGTTGTAGAGCACCAGCTTGCGCACGCCGGCGCGCGCCACGCAGGCGCCGATGTCGGTCCACATCGCGATCAGCGTGCTGGCCGAGACCGTGAGCGTGCCCGGGTAGCGCGAGTGCTCGTTGCTCTTGCCGTAGGGCACCGTGGGCAGGAACAGCACCGGCAGGTCGTCGGGCAGGTGGGGGAGCGTGGCGCGCACCATGCCGTCGATCGTGGCGGTGTCGGTCGACATCGGCAGGTGCGGACCGTGCTGCTCGGTGGCGCCCACCGGCAGCACGGCGATCAGCCGTTCGCGGTCGAGGCGGGAGAACTCTTCGCTGGTCAGGTCCGACCAGAAGCGGCTGCGCAGGGTGACCGGGTTCATTGGGGTGGTCCTCGTTCGTGGCGACGGCGCGGATGATGACCTAAATTATCCGAATGGTCAAAAAAAGTCGCGTCAGGGTTTTCCTCGGGCTGCCGCCCCGCGCTCGGGTCGTCGCGCTCAGGTCGTCGCGACCCCGGCCTTGCGCCACGGCCACGGCAGCAGCAGGCAGGCGCCGACCAGCGTCACACCGCCGGCCAGCGCGCAGAACACCTCGACCGGAAAGCGCGGCACCACGCTGCCGAGCAGGAACGAGACCGAGAAGATGCCGAGGTTGAGCAGGCTCGCGTGATAGGAGTTGATGGTGCCGCGGTAGCGCTCGGACAGCGCACTGAGCCGCGCATGGTGCAGCGGCCCCGCGCAGCCGTAGCCGAAGGCCCAGGGCAGGCCGAGCAGCACCAGCTGCGTGGTCGAGCCCACCGGCAGCGCCAGGCCCAGCAGGCCCGCCGCCGCGGCCAGCGCCGCCAGCGGCAGCGCGGCTTCGCCGAGCGCGCGCTGCAGCCGGCCGCTGGCCAGGTTGCCGGCGATCACGGCCAGGCCGAACAGGCCGGCGATCAGGCCGGTGTCGGTCGACGACAGCACCAGCTTGCGCGCCGCCACCTCGGCCACCACCGCGCCGAAGCCCGCCACCCAGCCGAGCCACAGGTAGCTGACCGCGAGCCGCCGTCGCACGCCGGGCGTGCGCAGCGCCTGCGCGTGGGTGGCGAGGAAGCCCGCGTGCGACGCGGCCGCGGGCACGCGCTGCACGAAGGCGCGCGTCACCGCGAGAAAGGCCAGCGCGGCCATCGCCGCGAGCGTGTAATAGGCCGAGCGCCAGCCCGCGGTGTCGGTCAGCCAGCCGGCCACCACCGGCGTGAGCACGAAGGCCAGCATCAGGCCGACGAAGACATGGCTGAGCCGGCGGCCGATCTGCTCGGGCGGCGATTCGTCGGCCACCAGCGACAGCGCATTGGGCTGGATCAGACCCGCACACAGCCCGGCCAGCGCCGACAGCACGATCGCCACCGTCAGGCTCGGCGCGCTCGGGAGCGCCGCGCTCAGCAGCGCGAAGCCCAGCAGCCCGGCCTGCAGCGGCCGCCGGCGGCCCCAGCGGTCCGACAGCGGCCCGGCGATCAGCGCGAAGGCGCCGTAGGCGAGCCCGTAGGCGGCCGGCAGGTAGGCGATGGCGCTCGAGCGCACGCCGAGGTCGGCGCTCATCGCGCCCATCATCGGGCCCGCCACCACCTCGGCCGAGCCGATGAGGAACAGGCAGCAGAACAGCGTGGCGACCTGGGTCGTCTTCATGGCTTGGGCGCTCCGTGGATCAGCGGCGCACGACGTAGCGCGTGACCACCGGCGGCGATTCGCCCAGGTGGAAGGCCAGCCGGCGCTCGCGCAGCGCCATGTCGGCGGCGGTCGCGCGGTTGAAGCGGCGCAGGTGCTCGGTCCAGCTCTCGTCGACGATCTGCTCGACGTAGCGGCCCGGCTCGCCGATGTCGTGCAGCAGCTCCCAGCCGATCGCGCCCTGGCTCAGCCGCGCGCGGCGCGTCTGCTGCATCACCAGGTGGAAGGCCGCGGCGCGCGCCGGGTCGATGATGAATTCGACGTGGATCACCACGCGGCCGTTCTCCTGCGGCGCCTCGGAAGGCGGCCCCGAGGCCCAGCCGGCCTTGGCGGGCGTGGTGTCGTCCTCGCCCGAGACGTCGGTGACCCAGCGCAGCGCGGCCAGCATCAGCAGCGTGCCGGTGATCGAGGCCACGACCAGGCTGACCTGCAGGTCGGTGACCGTGGCGACCTGGCCCCACAGCGCGGCGCCGATCGCGCTCGCGCCCATGATCGCCATCTGGTAGGTCGACATGCCGCGCGCGCGCACCCAGTCGGGCAGCGCGAGCTGGGCCGACACCGACAGCGAATTGGCCACTGTGATCCAGGCCATGCCGCCGAAGAACATCGCCGGTACCGCGACCCAGGCATTGGGCGCGAAGGCCATCACCGCCGTGGCGGCCGACTGCAGCGCGGTGCCGCGCAGCACCAGCTGGTCGCGCCCCAGCGCCTGGCGCAGCCGCGGCAGGAACAGCACCGCCACGATCGCGCCCGAGCCCATGGCCGCCAGCAGCAGGGTGAAGGTGCCGGCACCGCCGCCCTGGAGGTTGCGTGCCAGCAGCGGCAGCAGTGCCAGCAGCGCCGTCGAATGGAAGAAGAAGATCGTGATGCGGCTGAGCACCGCGCGCATGCGTTGCGACTGCCAGACGAACTGCACGCCCACGCGCATCGCGCTGATCAGCCGCTCGCGGCCCAGCGGATTGGGCGTGTGCTCGCGGCGCCAGCGCAGCACCACGAAGCCCGAGGCCACCGACAGCACCGCGTTGAGCGCGAACACCCAGACGCTGCCCGCGCTCGCGATCAGCATGCCGGCCGTGAGCGGGCCGATGATGCGCGAGGCATTCATCGCGATGCCGTTGAGCCCCAGCGCGGCCGGCAATTGCGGGCGCGGCACCAGCTCGGGCACGATGGCCGAGAACACCGGCCAGCGCAGCGCCAGCCCGATGCCGTTGGCGAAGGTCAGCGCCAGCAGCAGCGGCGCGGTCATCATGTCGAGCGCGATCGCGGCGCACAGCACGATCGCCGTGCCCGCGAGCCAGAACTGCGTGGCCATCAGCCAGCGTCGGCGGTCGAGGATGTCGGCCAGCGCGCCGCTGGGCAGGCCGAGCAGGAACACCGGCAGCGTGGAGGCCGACTGCACCAGCGCGACCCAGATCGGCGAGGTGGTCAGCGAGGTCATCATCCACGCCGCCGCCACGTCGTTCATCCACATGCAGATGTTGGCGATCAGCCAGGTGCTCCACAGCATGCGGAACACCGGCAGCTTCAGCGGCTCGAGCGCGGCGAGCTTGGGCGGCTTCGGCCGCGCGGGCGGGATGGGCGTCTCTTCGGGCGATATCGGGGGCATGTGGGGCTATTGTCGCCGCGAGGCCCCGAGCCGGTCAGTTCGTGGTCAGCCGCGGTCGCTGCGCGCGAGCCGGTGCTCGAGCCGGCGCAGCAGCGTGGTCAGCACCAGCGTCATCACCCAGTAGATCACCGAGATCGCGAGATAGGGCTCCCAGTAGCGCGCATAGGCGCCGGCCACCGTGCGCGCCGCGTAGGCGAGTTCGGCCAGGCCGATGGCGGAGACCAGGGAGGTGTCCTTGAGCAGCGCGATCGCGTTGTTGCCCAGCGGCGGCAGCATGCGGCGGAAGGCCTGCGGCAGCACCACGTAGCGCATCACCTGCGCCGGGTTGAAGCCTAGCGAGCGACCGGCGTCGAACTGGCCGCGCGAGATCGACTGGATGCCCGCGCGGAACACCTCGGAGATGTAGGCCGCCGAATTGAGCGTGAGCGCCACCACGCCCGAGATCAGCGCGCCGTGCTCCTGCTTGAGCGTGCGCGCGAGCTCGCCGTCGATCAGCAGGCCCGAGGTGGGGTGGATGAACACCGGCATCACCGCGAAGTGGATCAAGAGGATCTGCACGAACAGCGGCGTGCCGCGGAAGAAGCTCACGTACACCGTGGCCGGCCAGCGCAGGAAGAAGCGCGCCACCCAGGTCCAGGGTGCATGCCGCGGCTGCGCCAGCCGCGCCAGCGCCAGGCACAGGCCCCAGCTCGCGCCCAGCAGCACGCAGACCACCGTCATGCGCAAGGTCATCCAGGCGCCCTGCCAGAACAGGTCCTTGTATTCGACCAGGATGTCCCAGCGGAACCATCCGAACAGCAACACCGGTTGTTCCATGGCGGCTTCCTTCAATGCAGAGAAACGAACGAAAAGAAAAACGAAACGGCCGCGAAGCGCGGCCGTGGGAGCAGAAGGGGGGCCGTGCGGCTCAGCGCACGTTCGGGTCCTTGTTGAACCACTTCTTGTAGATCGTCACGTAGCTGCCGTCGGCGCGGATCGCCGCCAGGCCGGCCGTGAGCTTGTCGAGCAGCGCCTTGTCGCCCTTCTTCACCACGATGCCGAAGCCTTCCTCGGGGAAGGACTTGTCGTCGAGGGTCTTCAGCTCGGGGTTCTGCGACACGCGGTAGGCGATCACGCCGTTGTCGCCCATCGCCGCGTCGACGCCGCCGCCGGCCAGCTCGGAGATGATCAGCGGCGTGCTCTCGAAGCGGCGGATGTTCGGGCTGGTCTTGCCGAACTCGCGCGATGCGATGTCGTCTGCCGTCGAGGCGCTCACCACCGCGATCTTCTTGCCCGTGAGGTCCTTGAGCGAGGCGACCGTGCTGTTCTTCGGCAGCGCGATCAGCTGGCGCGCCGCGAAGTACGGCGGCGTGAAGTCGTAGCTCTGCTTGCGCTTCTCGTTGATCGTCACGCCCGAGATCACCAGGTCCACGTCGCCGTTGTTGAGCGCGCCGAAGATGCCCGTGAACGGCGTGTTCACGATCTTGATCTTCAAGCCCTGCTGCTTCGCGATCGCGTTGATGATGTCGATGTCGAAACCGACGATCTGCTTGTCCTTGTTCTCGAACGCGAACGGCGCATAGGTGGCGCTGGAGGCCACGGTCAGTTCGCGGTTCTGCGCCTGGGCGGGCGCCAGGGCACCGAAAGCCATCACGGCAGCGGCAAAGCCAAGCGCCAGGGCGCGGCGGGTGGGGGTCATGCGGGGTCCTTGGGTGCGCGGGGGCGGGTTGGGGTGGGCGAGGATTTTAGGCTGGCGGCGCCTGGGGTGAGCGGCTCCTCTACTGTTCGGAGGCGGTGCAGGCTCTCCAACGACCACCTTCGGTTCCGACACGGCAAGCGTCGAGTTCGTACTTTTGCGATGGCTTTCTGTAGCTGAATCGCCGCGAAAAGCGAGAGTCGCCGGAACCCGACAGGACGACGATTCCGTAGCGCCCGTGCGAAGCGGTCGAACGGTCCACCCGGAAATCCGTCAAGGCGCCCAGGTCGCCGGAGAAGCAGTAACCGCCAGGACGCTTCAGGTAGAGCGTTGCCTGCAGATTCTTGGCGCCGATGTATTCGGTGGCGAGGTAGGCCAGTTCCCGCTGCGCGGAGATTCGGAGTCTGGTGATCTTCACCTCGCCGGGAGCGTCGAACGGGATGTCTTCTCTTCCCGGGAGCGAGGGAAAACATTCATCCGCGGCGCCTGCGAGGGCTGCGTGGCAGAAAAGAAGCCCGCTCAAGGCGAGGAGGTGGTGGTGAGTCATCTTTGCGGAGTGAAGTTGACCGAGATGGTCATCGAGTCGTTCGATGTCTGCGTGCCGACGATCCTGCGGGTGGAGCGACCGTTCACGACGCTGCTTTCCCTGTCGAACTCCATCTTCGGGAACGTGACCGTTTCCGTGGACGTGCTCCGGGCGTGGCCGATATCGTCGAGCACGCGCGCGATGAAGATCGCGTGGACATGCCGATGGTCGTAGTGATTCCCTCCGCCATTGATCCACAGGCACAGCTTTCCGATGGAGTTTGTCGACCAGCCGGTATCGGCGATGCGCGAAAGATTGATGCTCGATGTCTTTCTCGGCTCCAGGTAGGTCTTGGAGACCCAGTAGAAGCCCGATGAGTTTCCGGCGTGGTAAGGATCGGTGGCGATCAATTCCAGATTGAACGAGTTGGCGGGGGGCGTGCCCAGCTTCGCGAAATCGGCATAGGCGTCGTACTTGTCCTTCCAGGTGATCTGGATGAGGCCTCGGCCGATGTAGGGTGCGTAGCGCGCGTGGTCCGCGCCTGCTTCGCGCGTCAGGCGCAGGTAGCCTGTTTCGGCCCAGACCTGGGCCAGAAGGTGCGTCATCCGCAGCGGGCTGTCCAGACCGAACTTCCTGGCCATGGCGTTGATCGCCACGCACCACGTGTCGACCCGTGTTCGGGCCGTGGCGAGAGGAATGCCCCCTGCGGGGGAAACCCGGGGGATGCACTGAACCATCTCCCCGCGGCTGAGCCATCCACATTTGCGCATGTGCGAGATGAAGGCGCGTGGATGGAAGTGCCAGACCGCATCGACATATTCGGTGGGCAGATCGTCGAAGCTGATGGCTTCGGCATGCGCTTTGAATTCGTCCCACTCCTTGCCGCTTTCCACCCGAAACTCCTCGTCCACTTTGAGCCACTCGTAGCGCTTGGCGATGGTTCGCCGATCCCATTCGGTCGGAAACCTGCAGATGGCACGAGAGAGCTTTTCGCGGATGTCGTGCTGGCCCAGTCGGCGCGCAAGCGCCTCGCGCTCGCGGATGCGCTCGGGTATCGAGGGGTCGCGCAGCAGGCTTTTCAGATGCGACGAGTCGCACCGCTGGTTGTCCTCGCTCGTGTCGTCGTCGAAACATTGCCAGCCGCGGTATCCAGGAAAGTCCGCATCGCTGAACTTGAAGGTGCCCGCGGCATTGAGATCGACCCAGACCGTGCCGTCCGCCGTGGGAATCTTCTGCCAGTTCGCCGCATGGGCGGGCAGCGCGTCAGGCCCCAGATTGCGTCCGAAGCGCAGAAGCTCGTACCACCCGCTCGGACTGCTGCCGACGCGAACCGCCGCCCCGAGGCTGTCATGCCGCGCACAGGCTTCGGTGTACAGGTCGTATTCGAAACCTTGGGCGATGTGGGCGCTGCCGATGGGCTCTCCGGCATGGGGGCCGCTCGCGAGATAGCTTCGGTATGTGGTGTTGCCTCTCTTGTGAAGGATCTCCACCCATTGAGCCGTGCGCAAGGTGTCCGGAGGAAAGTGATCCGTGGCTGCGCTCGAGCCGCCTCTGGAAGCATTGCCTTCTCTCAGGTGCGAGGCGGGGAAGCTGCTCCGGGTCGGCGTTCCAGCCGGCAGGTAGATATGTATGCTTCCGAACACGCTGTCGATGCGGCCATCGGCAGTTGGCGCTCGCGATGGGTCGGTCCAGATGCATTCGCGTGCGCTGCCCAATAGCGTGCGCAGGTGGGTTGGGCTGAGGCAGATCTCGAAATGAAGGTGATCCTCGCGGCCCAGGATTCGCCCGGCGATACCGATGGGATCCTTGCGCCAGACGGAGCCTCCTTCCGTCACGGTGGCAGCGATGCCGCACAAGTGCATGTAGACGCTGTAGTAGGTCAGGCGCGTGGGCACATCGGCGGTTGCTCCGATCTCGGTGCTGTGGCGCAGGATGAGGATGCCGTTGTCGGTCCAGGCCGGCTCCAGTCCGTAGGGGTTGTAGTTCTGCGGATCGCCGGCTGTCGCGTTCGAAGTGCGCGGCTCGCGCTTGAAGATGACAGTGCCATCGGCAATGGCACGGACAGGCGCGGCGCGATTCTGGGCGTCTCGGGGCGCGCGCAGGTGCAAGCCGTTGTGCCAGGTCAGCGCGGTCGTCAACGGGTATGAGCCCAGTGGCGCACCGCCGGAACCGGGGGCGATGTCCGCGCCATCCGGCATGGCCGCGGCGACGAAAGCCTCGTCATCGGCGAGCGATTCGGGCAGGAATGGGGGACTGATCAGCATGAGCGCTTTTCGAGACTCAAGCCGACGGGGAGAAGCGGTGAGACGACCCGGAGTCCTTGCCGTGAAAGCGGCCTCGCGCGAACGTCGGGAAACTGGGCGGCCTCTGCATCGGCCCCACCTGCGCATGCAGCGCCGCATGTTCCTGCCAGGTGCCGGCCGTGCCATGCACGATCCCCTGCGCGCTCCATTCGGTGTAGCTGCCGCCGCCGATGATCACGACCTTCTTGCGGGCGCTGATGTGGAGCTCGCCGTCGATGCTCCGGATCCGCACGTCCTTGTGCGCGAGCAGCAGCAGGTCGTCGGCATGGGCTTCGATGTCGATCGGGCCTTCGGCGGCGATGAAGCGGATGCCGTGCCGCTGCGTGAAGGCGCGAATGCCCTTGGCGGCGCTGGCGAGCCAGCGTCTGGCGCTGCTGAAACTGAGATGGCCGCGGCTCGTGAAGGCCGCGTGGGTCCTGGCGTGCAGGTGCAACGGGCCCGACGTGGAAGCCGCGATGCCGGCGGGGCTCGCGAGCACCAGGTGCGGCGCTTCCAGTTCGGGGAAAGGGGCGCCCGTGCCGACGATGGCTGCGTTCTGCTTCGCGAGCGCCTGCTGCACTTCGTCCTGGTCGGTGCCGGCGTCCTGCGCGCGGTGCAGCCGGGCGGCTTCCGCGAGCATGTCGTGCTGCTCTTGCGCACCGGCCAGCCGCGCCGTGGTCTCGCCCATGTCCAGCGCATGGTTCGCCGCGTTCGGCCGGGCTTCGGTGGTGATCAGCATCCCGCGCGCTGCCCGCAGCACGCCGTGCCCGTCGGTGCGCAGCTCGAAGCCCTCGCCGCGCTCCTCCTTGCGCCCCGCATGGTCCTCGATGCGCGCGAAGCGCCCCAGGCTCAGCACGCTGCACTGGTGGTCGCTCTTGAGCTGCGCCTGGATGCGATCGGGCGTGTCGTCGAACACCAGATGGTTGCTGCGCCCCGCCGCGGCATTGCCGCCGCCCTCGGTCAGCTCGCGGCTCCTGAAGCCGCTGAGCGCGGCTTGACCCGGCAGCGCCCACGGCGGCAGGTTGTCCCGGTCATGCACCCGCCCCGTGCAGATCGGCAGGTCGGCATCGCCGCCGATGAAGCTCACGATCACTTCCTGGCCGATGCGCGGCAGCCAGACACCGCCGAGCTGGTTGCCGGCCCACGGCGCGCTCACGCGCAGCCAGCAGCTGCTGTGGGCGTCGTGCGCACCCTCGCGGTCCCAGGGGAACTGCACCTTGATGCGGCCCAGGGCATCGGTCCAGAGGTTCTGGCCCGCAGGGCCGACGACTCTTGCCACCTGCGGGCCGACGGCCACTGGCTTGGGCCGCACGAGCGCGGGGCGCAGCGGTTCGGCCAGCGGGTGGGCGGTGAAGTCGAGATTCACGCGCCAGTGCGCGCGGCGGTTGCTGTCGGCGCCGACTTCCTCGATCAGGAAGCGGGTGTCGAGCGCGAGGTACTCGGTGGCCTCGATTTCCTGGCGTGGGTGGCCGTGGAGACGGAAGGTGGTGCCGGGTGCCAAGCCTCGGATAGGACCACAGCCATTTGCACGGACCGCGTCGGCGCGCAGGGCCTGCAGACGAAGCAGCGCCAGCTGGCGCCCCTCGGCAAACGGATCGTTCGCCGCCTCCTCGAATCCCCCGCGCCCGGCCCTCGGCTGCGCCCAGTGGCTGCCGCCCACCGAGTCATGCCAGTTGTAGACCTCGGCTTGTGAATCGCCACCCTGGCTGAAGGAGAGATCGGCGCGCGGCCGCATGTAGTCGTACTCCCGGCTCGCATACCGCCCGCTGGCGATCCGGTGCGTGGGCACGAAGCCGTGGACGTACTCCGCATCGAGCTTCCAGCCCGGCGGGTGGAACTCCAGGTCCCGGTAGCGCCCGGCAGCGGGAGCAAAAGCCCCCGTCCCATCGCCAAGCACCAGCCGGTGCGCCCCGCCCGCGTGCTCGAAGTGATAGCCGATGCCCCTCTCCTGGCACAGCCGCTCGAAGAAGGCGAAGTCGCTCTCGTTGAACTGGGTCTGGTAGTCGCGCGGCGGATAGTGCTCGGCCAGGCGCCAGCAGACGGGAAAGGGGTAGCGCGCGAGCACGGCCTCGAGGATCTGGACGACCGTCAGGTCCTGGAAGATCCTGCAGTCGGTGCGCAGCGCGGCCAGGTGCAGCCAGGGTCGCAATGTCAGCAGGTACTGCGCGTGGCGGCCCGCTTCGCCCAGAAAGGCCGCTTCGGTGACGAGCGCGTTGATCTCGCGCACGCCGTCCATCCCGTCGTCGAGCGCGATGCGGCAGTGGATCTCGCGCCCGATGAAGGCATCGAGGTCGAGGTCGGCGTCACCGGGCGACTCGAGCAGCAGCTCATAGCAAAACAGCGCGTTGAGCCCCTCGCGGCCCGACAGCCGCACGGCCCGCAGCGCGGGCTGTCCATCGACGAGGGGAAGCGCCGGTCCAAGGACCGACAAGGTGCGCGGCAGATTCGACATCGGCGTGACCTCCAGGAAACGAGGTCGCGCAGTGTGCAAGCGCCATCGCGTTGGCACTGCAAACAATGGTCATCCCCGCAAGCGAGCGCTCACAAAAGCGCCGCAGGGCGGAGAAATGTCATGGCCGCCGCTACTTCGCGAGGTGCCCCAGCGGCAGCGCGCTGCTCGCCTTCACCTCGCCGAGCGAGAAGCTGGTGTGCAGGTCCTTCACGTTCGGCAGGTTCATCAGGTGCTGCCGCGCGAAGGCGGAGAAACCGTCGAGGTCGCGCGCCACCACCTGCAGCTCGAAGGTGCCGGTGCCGCTGATGTAGTGGCAGGCGACGACCTCGGGCATCTTGCGGATGGCGTCCTCGAGCTTGCGGGTCGCTTCGTTGGTGACGCGCTCGGTGTCGACGCGCACGAAAGCGAGCACGCCCAGCCCGATCTTGTGCCGGTCGATCTCGGCGCGGTAGCCCTTGATGAAGCCGGCCTCTTCCAGCGCACGCACGCGGCGCCAGCAGGGCGCGGCCGACAGGCCCACGCGCTGCGCAAGCTCGGCGTTGGTGAGGCGGCCATCGGTCTGCAGTTCTTGCAGGATGGCAAGGTCGAACTTGTCAATGCTTTCCATAAGGCCCGATGTTAAGCAATCTTCTTTCTGGAAGTGGCTTTTTGGGGGCATGGAAAGCAAACACCTGTCGCGGACCCCGGCATACACTTTGCGTGATCATGGGCTCGCGCCCGACCGGGCACAGACCCGCACCTATCAGCCAGGCCCACAAGGCCCTGCCACCACGGAGACGACAGACATGAATGCCCCGCTGCCCGAGCACATCCGCCGCGCGCTAGAAACCGTCACGCTCGACGACAACCCGCAACGCGGGTTGCGCCGAAGGCACAAGTACGGCGCGGACGGCGTAGCCGGACGCACTGGATTTGGCGGCGAGCATGTTTGCGAAGGGAGTACCGTATGAACGCCCCGCTGCCCGAGCACATCCGCCGCGCGCTAGAAACCGTCACGCTCGACGACAAATACAGCCTCGACTACGGGCGCGCATTCATGAGCGGGGTCCAGGCCCTGGTCAAGCTGCCGATGCTGCAGCGCCTGCGCGACAAGCAGGTCGGCAAGAACACCGCCGGCTTCATCAGCGGCTACCGCGGCTCGCCGCTCGGCGGCTACGACCAGGCGCTGTGGAAGGCCAGCAAGTTCCTCGAGGAACAGAACATCGTCTTCCAGCCCGGCGTGAACGAGGAGCTCGCTGCCACCGCGCTGTGGGGCACCCAGCAGCTGGGCTTCTCGCCGCAGGGCACCAACAAGTTCGACGGCGTCTTCGGCATCTGGTACGGCAAGGGCCCGGGCGTGGACCGCTGCTCCGACGTCTTCAAGCACGCCAACATGGCGGGCACCACCGCCTGGGGCGGCGTGATCGCGGTGGCCGGCGACGACCACATCTCCAAGAGCTCGACCGCGGCGCACCAGAGCGACCACATCTTCAAGGCCTGCGGCACGCCGGTGTTCTTCCCGGCCAACGTGCAGGAAATCCTTGACCTCGGCATCCACGCCTTCGCGCTGAGCCGCTTCTCGGGCGTGTGGTCGGGCATGAAGACGATCCAGGAGATCGTCGAGTCGAGCGCCACGGCCATGATCGACCCCGAGCGCGTCGACATCGTGATCCCGACCGACTTCGAGATGCCGCCCGGCGGCCTGCACATCCGCTGGCCCGACCATGCGCTGGAGCAGGAAGCCCGGCTCATGCACTACAAGTGGTATGCCGCGCTGGCCTACATCCGCGCCAACCGCCTCAACCACAACGTGATCGAGGGCCCGAACGACCGCTTCGGCATCATGGCCAGCGGCAAGGCCTACAACGACACCCGCCAGGCCCTGATCGACCTGGGCCTGGACGACGCGGCCTGCCGCCAGCTCGGCATCCGGCTGCACAAGGTGGGCGTGGTGTGGCCGCTCGAGGCGCAGCTCACGCGCGAGTTCGCCACCGGCCTGCAGGAGATCCTGGTGGTCGAGGAGAAGCGCCAGGTCATCGAATACCAGCTCAAGGAAGAGCTCTACAACTGGCGCTCCGACGTGCGACCCAACGTGGTCGGCAAGTTCGACGAGGGCGAGGTGCACGCGGCCGAGGGCTACTCGGGCGGCGAATGGTCGATGCCCAACCCGACCGCCCACACGCTGCTGCGCGCCAACGCCGACCTGAACCCGGCGCTGATCGCCAAGGCGATCGCCGGGCGCCTCAAGAAGACGGGCGTGCTGCCCGCCGGCTCCGACATGGCGGCGCGCATCGACGCGCAGCTCGCGATCCTCGAGGCCAAGGAACGCTCGATGCAGGTGATCCAGGCCGAGGGCGTGAAGGACGCGCGCCAGCCCTGGTTCTGCTCGGGCTGCCCGCACAACACCAGCACCGTCGTGCCCGAGGGCTCGCGTGCCATGGGCGGCATCGGCTGCCACTTCATGGCGACCTGGATGGACCGCTCCACCATCGGCTTCACGCAGATGGGCGGCGAGGGCGTGCCATGGGTGGGCCAGCAGCCGTTCACGACCGACCAGCACATCTTCGCCAACCTCGGCGACGGCACCTACTTCCACAGCGGCCTGCTGGCGATCCGCCAGAGCATCGCGGCCGGCGTGAACATCACCTACAAGATCCTCTACAACGACGCGGTCGCGATGACCGGCGGCCAGACCGTGGGCGAGCGCCCCGAGGGCCACTCGGTGCTGCAGATCGCCGAGAGCCTGCATGCCGAGGGCGCTCAGCGCGTCGTGATCGTGACCGACGAGCCCGAGAAGTACGAGGGCGTGAGCATCCCGGGCGACCACGTGCAGGTCAAGCACCGCGATCTGCTCGACGAGATCCAGCGCGAGTTCCGCGCGATGCCCGGCACCACGGCCATCATCTACGACCAGACCTGCGCCACCGAGAAGCGCCGCCGCCGCAAGCGGGGCACGGCCGTCGATCCGGCCAAGCGCGTGGTCATCAACGAGCTGGTCTGCGAAGGCTGCGGCGACTGCGGCGTGCAGAGCAACTGCCTGAGCGTGGAGCCGCTGGAGACCGAGTTCGGCCGCAAGCGCGCGATCAACCAGAGCACCTGCAACAAGGACATGAGCTGCCTGAAGGGCTTCTGCCCGAGCTTCGTCAGCGTCGAGGGCGGCCAGCTCAAGAAGAAGGCGAAGAACAAGGCGGCCACGCCGGCCGAGTTCGGCCTGCTGCCCGAGCCCGCGATCCCGTCGCTGGCCGGCGGCAAGGTCTGGGGCGTGGTGGTGGCCGGTGTCGGCGGCACCGGCGTGATCACCATCGGCCAGCTGCTGGGCATGGCCGCGCACATCGAGGCCAAGGGCATCGTCACGCAGGACGCGGCCGGCCTGGCGCAGAAGGGCGGTGCCACCTGGAGCCACGTGCTGATCGGCGACACCCAGGGCGACATCCGCACCACCCGCGTGGGCACGGCGGCGGCCGACCTGATCCTGGCCTGCGACCCGCTGGTGTCGGTGAACGGCGAGACCATGGCGCGCATGCGCGAGGGCCGCACCCACGTGGCGCTCAACACGCACAGCACGCCCACGGCGGCCTTCGTGCGCAATGCCAACTGGCAGAACCCCGAGGACGCCTGTGCCGCCGAGATCGCGCGCGCCGTGGGCGCCGAGGGCGTGGGCGCCTTCGATGCCGACGCGGCCGCGACCGCGCTCATGGGCGACACCATCTACGTCAACCCGATGATCCTGGGCTACGCCTGGCAGAAGGGCTGGATCCCGCTGGCGCACGAGTCGCTGATGCGCGCGATCGAGCTCAACGCCGTGGCGATCGAGAACAACAAGGCCGCCTTCGAATGGGGCCGCCAGGCCGCCGTGCGGCCCGACGAGCTGCAAAAGCGCGTGCGTCCCGGCCAGGTGATCGAATTCAAGAAGCGCGAGAGCGTCGACAGCCTGGTGGCGCGCCGCGTCGAGTTCCTGACCGGCTACCAGAACGCGGCCTATGCCGACGAGTACCGCCGCTTCGTCGCCAAGGTGCAGCAGGCCGAGACCAGCCTGACCGGCAAGAGCTCGCTGACGGAGGCGGTCGCGCGCTACCTGTTCAAGCTCATGGCCTACAAGGACGAGTACGAGGTCGCGCGGCTGCACACCGACCGCGCCTTCCTCGAGCGCATCGAGGGCATGTTCGAGGGCGACTTCAAGCTCAACTACCACCTCGCGCCGCCGCTGATCGCGAAGAAGAACGCCAAGGGCCAGCTGCTCAAGCAGAAGTTCGGCCCCTCGATGCTGACGGGCTTCAGGCTGCTGGCCAAGCTCAAGGGCCTGCGCGGCACCGCCTTCGACGTCTTCGGCCGCACCGAGGAACGCAAGACCGAGCGCGCGCTGATCGGCGAGTACCGCGCGAGCATCGACGAGGTGATCGGCGCGCTGCGCGCCGACAACCATGCGCTGGCGCTCGAGATCGCCACGCTGCCCGAGCAGATCCGCGGCTACGGCCACGTGAAGGAGCGCAACCTCGACGCCGCGCGCATCCGCTGGAACGAGCTGCTGGCCAAGTGGCGCCAGCCCCGCGCCGAGCGCGCCGCGGCCTGAGCGCGCGCCCGGCCGCGCCGGCGCCGGGCCCGCGGGCCTGGCGCCGAAACCGTGCTGTCACAGGCACGGCTTAGGATCGATGCTATTCAAAGCATAGCAATCCAGGAGCGCCTCTCCCCCTTCGAATGCCCACCGCCTCGCGCCGGATAAGCGCGTGGGGCGGCGCGTCGCCACGAATACAATGCCCGGTGCTGTGCGCGGCCCAGCCCGCCGAGCTTCGATTTGGGGCCCGTGCCCGTCGGCCCTTGGCCCCTTGAAGGCCCGGGTGCCGCCAGACCCCGAGCCCGGCTCGCGCCGGCGCCCTTACCTCTTCCCTCTGTTGGAGACTTCCTTGTTCATTTCTACCGCTTTCGCCCAGACCGCCGCTCCCGCTGCCGGAGGTGGCGACATGATGTCCTCGCTGGGCAGCATGCTCCCCCTGGTGCTCATGTTCGTGGTGCTGTATTTCGTCATGATCCGCCCGCAGATGAAGCGCCAGAAGGAAGCCCGCGCCATGATCGAGGCGCTGGTCAAGGGCGACGAAGTCGCCACCGCCGGCGGCGTGCTCGGCAAGATCACCTCGGTCGGCGACCAGTACCTGGGCCTCGAGATCGCCAACGGCGTCGAGATCAAGGTGCAGCGCAGCGCGGTGGTGCAGGTGCTGCCCAAGGGCGCCGTCAAATAAGAAAGAAAAGCGTGGCCCGGTCTTGCGCTTCGTTGCCGCGGACCTCAAGTCACGCCGTGTCCCGTTCCCGCCGTCTCTGAAAAGCGCGATCTCATGAACCGTTACCCGGTCTGGAAGTACGCGATCATCGTGATCGTGCTGCTCGTGGGGCTGATCTATGCCCTGCCCAATTTCTTCGGCGAGGCGCCTGCGGTGCAGGTCTCGTCGGCCAAGTCGACCGTCAAGGTCGACGCCGCCACCCAGACCCGCGTCGAGGAGGCCCTGAAGGCGGGCAGCCTCGTGCCCGATCTGATCACGCTCGACGGCGGTTCGCTGCGCGCGCGCTTCGGCAGCCCCGACGAGCAGCTCAAGGCGCGCGACCTGATCCAGCATGCGCTGGTGCCCGACGCCGCCGACCCGCCCTACACGGTGGCGCTGAACCTGGTGTCGCGCTCGCCCAAGTGGCTCACCGCGCTGCACGCCTTCCCGATGTACCTCGGGCTCGACCTGCGCGGCGGCGTCGACTTCCTGCTGCAGGTCGACATGAAGGGCGCCATCGACAAGAAGGCCGAGTCCTTCGCGAGCGACCTGCGCACCAACTTCCGCTCGAAGGACATCCGCGGCACCCAGGTGAGCCGCAACGGCCAGGCCGTCGAGGTGAGCTTCCGCGACGCCGCGGCGCTGGAAAAGGCCAGGCAGCTGATCCAGGACCAGTTCCCCGACCTCACGACCACCGACGGTCCGGACGGCAGCAACTGGCGCCTCGTCGCCACCATCAAGCCCGAGGCCGCGCGCCGCCTGCAGGACGCCGCGCTCAAGCAGAACATCACCACGCTGCACAACCGGATCAACGAACTCGGCGTGGCCGAGCCCGTGATCCAGCAGCAGGGCATCGACCGCATCGTGGTGCAGCTGCCGGGCGTGCAGGACACCGCCAAGGCCAAGGAAATCCTCGGCCGCACCGCGACCCTCGAGATGCGCCTGGTCGACGAATCGTCCGAAGGCCGCGCGGCCGAGCTCAGCGGCGGTCCGGTGCCCTTCGGTTCCGAGAAGTTCTTCGACCGCTCGGGCCGCCCGGTGATCGTCAAGAAGCAGGTGCTGGTCACCGGCGAGAACCTCACCGACGCGCAGCCCGGCTTCGACCAGCAGAGCAACCAGCCCAAGGTCGACCTGACGATGGATGCCAAGGGCGGCAACATCATGCGCGACGTCAGCCGCGAGAACTACAAGAAGCGCATGGCGATGATGATCTTCGAGAAGGGCAAGGGCGAAGTGCTCACGGCTCCCTCGATCAACGGCGAGCTGGGCAACCGCTTCCAGGTCTCGGGCTCGATGAGCGTGACCGAGGCCAACGACCTCGCGCTGCTGCTGCGCGCCGGCTCGCTGGCCGCGCCGATGGAGATCATCCAGGAACGCACCATCGGCCCGACGCTGGGCGCCGACAACATCGACAAGGGCATCAAGTCCGTGATGTACGGCTTCCTGGCGATCATGGTCTTCATGTGCGTGTACTACGCGCTGTTCGGCCTGTTCTCGTCGATCGCGCTGGCGGTCAACCTGCTGCTGCTGGTGGCGCTGCTGTCGATGATCCAGGCCACGCTCACGCTGCCCGGCATCGCGGCCATGGCGCTCGCGATCGGCGTGGCGATCGACTCCAACGTGCTGATCAACGAGCGCGTGCGCGAGGAGCTGCGCAACGGCGCCTCGCCGCAGGCGGCGATCCATGCCGGCTACGACCGCGCCTGGGGCACCATCCTCGACTCCAACGTGACCACGCTGATCGCGGGCATCGCGCTGCTGGCCTTCGGCTCCGGCCCGGTGCGCGGCTTCGCTGTGGTGCACTGCCTGGGCATCGTGACCTCGATGTTCTCGGCCGTGTTCTTCTCGCGCGGCATCGTGAACTTCTGGTACGGCGGCAAGAAGAAGCTCAAGAGCGTGTCGATCGGCACCGTCTGGCGCCCCAAGACCGATAGCGCCGACGGCACGTCCGTGGCCGAAGCCAAGTAAGGAAAGAAGGCCATGGAGTTCTTCCGCATCCACCGCACCATTCCGTTCATGCGCCATGCCCTGGTGCTGAACATCATCTCCTTCGCGACCTTCGCGCTGGCGGTGTTCTTCCTGATGCACCGCGGCCTGCACCTGTCGGTCGAGTTCACCGGCGGCACCGTGATGGAGGTGGCCTATTCGCAGCCCGCCGACGTCGGCAAGATCCGCGACGCCGTGAGCAAGCTCGGCTACCAGGAAGTGCTGGTGCAGAACTACGGCAGCTCGCGCGACGTGCAGATCCGCCTGCCGGCGCGCCAGGGCATGAGCGCCGAGCAGCAGAGCGTGCCGGTGATGGCCGCGCTCAAGGCCATCGACCCTTCCGCCACGCAGCGCGGTATCGAGTTCGTCGGCCCGCAGGTGGGCGAGGAGCTCACCACCAACGGCCTGAAGGCACTGGGCATGGTGGTGGTCGGGATCATGATCTACCTGGCGTTCCGCTTCGAATGGAAGTTCGCGCTCGCCACCGTGCTGGCCAACCTGCACGACGTGGTGATCATCCTGGGCTTCTTCGCCTTCTTCCAGTGGGAGTTCTCGCTCGCGGTGCTGGCGGCGGTGCTGGCGGTGCTGGGCTACTCGGTGAACGAATCGGTCGTGATCTTCGACCGGATCCGCGAGAACTTCCGGCGCTACCGGAAGATGACCACCACCGAGATCATCGACAACGCGATCACCTCGACCATCAGCCGGACCATCATCACCCACGGCTCCACGCAGCTCGTGGTGCTGTCGATGTTCTTCTTCGGCGGCCCGACGCTGCACTACTTCGCGCTGGCGCTCACCATCGGCATCTGCTTCGGCATCTATTCGTCGTGCTTCGTGGCGGCCGCCATCGCGATGTGGCTCGGCATCAAGCGCGAGGACCTGATCAAGGGCCCGGTCAAGCGCGACGGCGATCCGGACGATCCGAACGCCGGCGCGGTGGTCTGAAGCGGCGCCGCTGCGGCGTGCGCTGGGCAAGGTAAAGTCGGACCCGTCCCTCGCCGCGAGGCGCCCATGCAACGCGACCGGGCGCGCACCCTTGTGCGGATGCGCTTCCCGATGCAAGCTCGCGTCTGTCGGGTGAAACCGGTACCTGCCCCCTGATCTTCCTCAATGAGCATCGCGCGATCAGCCTCGTCCCTGCAGCTCGCTCGCGAGACGCGTGAGCGTTTCGTGCTGGCGACGGAAGGCGCCATCGTTCCGCTGGCCCGCGCCATCCGCGACCGCCTGACCCAGCTGGCTTCCGAGGTCGGCAGCGCGCGCGCCATGCAGGAGAACCGCGACGATTTCGTGGCCTTCCAGGGCCATGCCTCGCAATGGGTGTCGCTCGCGCAGACCGGCTGGCGCAAGGCGCTCGGCGAGAGCGGCGCCAGCGGCTTCCACAGCTCGACCTCGCACACGCAGATGCTGCGGCTCGAGCTGATCGGCGACGAGGTGGTGGAAAGCAACATCCTGTCCTCGCGCCTGGCGCAGAGGATCCACGACCGCGCGAGCTTCGAGCTCAGCGACCTGCGGCTGCGCATCCAGCACCTCGAGGGCACGAGCGAGCTCGACGGCAAGGACGTGCTCAAGCCCGAGACCCTGGCCAAGCTGCTGGTCGAGCAATGGCTGGCCGCCGGCCTGAGCCGCCAGCTCTGGACCCGCGTGCAGGACACGGTGCAGGCGCAGCTGGTCGACGTGGTCGCCAAGGCTTATGAAGACGCCAACGCCCATCTGGTCGCCAACGGCGTGATGCCCGAGATCGACCTCAAGAGCTTCGTGCGGCGCACCGGCGGCGCGGCGGCGGCATCGGGCGGCGCGACCGGCCCGGGCGCGCCGGGAGCATCGGCCGCATCGGGTCCATCGGGTGTTTGGCAAGCCGGCGGCCCCGCGGCGCCGGGCGGCACGGTGCCGGCGACGGCCTCGGTGCCCGGCACGTTCCAGCGCGGCGGCGGCGTGCCCTCGGGCGGTTCGCCGCTCGCCACGGCCCGCCAGCGCGCGCAGACCGCGCTGCTGAACCTCAAGCGCTTCGTCACCGGCCGCATCGGCGGCGACACGGGCCACAGCACGCAGCCGGCCTCGTCGATCGGCGTCGACGGCCGCGGCAGCGCGGGCGGCGCCGACTTCGGCGCGCCGCGGCCCTTCTCGCGCACCTTCGCGGGCGCCATCGCCGATGCCGAGGCCGCCTACCGCGCGGCCGCCACCCAGTACCTCGAGGCGCCGGGCGAGCAGGCCACGCTGATCCAGCAGAGCGCGGACCTGCGCCGCCGCAGCACCGAGCTCAAGAAGCGTGCGCCGACCACCGCCGACAAGGCCACGGTCGAGATCGTCGCGCTGATGTTCCAGGCCATCCTGGCCGAGGAGCGCATCCCGTTCTCGGCGCGCGTGTGGTTCGCGCGGCTGCAGATGCCGGTGCTGCGCGTGGCCATCGCCGAGCCCGAGTTCTTCGGCACGCTGCAGCATCCCGCGCGCATGCTGATCGACCGCATGGGCTCGTGCGTGATGGGCTTCGACGCGGCCGCGATCTCGGGCAGCGCGCTCGAGAACGAGATCAAGCGCGTGGTGCAGGTGATCGAGCAGTACCCGGAGACCGGGCAGCGCGTCTTCAAGCTCGTGTTCGACGAATTCGTCGCCTTCCTCAACCGCTACCTCACGCAGAGCGACACCGCGCAGCGCGTGATGAGCGTGGCGCAGCAGGTCGAGCAGAAGGAGACGATGGCGATCCAGTACACCATCGAGTTGCGCAAGATGCTCAACGACATGCCGGTGCGCGACGAGATCCGCGAATTCCTGTTCAAGGTCTGGGCCGAGGTGCTGGCGATCGCCGCGCTGCGCTACGGCGGCCAGGACGAGCAGACCGTGACGCTCAAGCGCGCGGCGTCGGAACTGGTGTGGGCCGCGAGCGCCAAGCCCAGCCGCACCGACCGCGCGCGCGTGATCCAGGACCTGCCGCAACTGCTGCAGCGGCTGCGCCAGGGCATGGCGCTGCTGGGCATCGTCGACGAGCCGCAGGAGGCCTACATCAAGACCATCGGCGCGACGCTCTCCGATGCCTTCATGCTCAAGACCGAGGCCATTCCGCAGGCCAAGATCGAAGCCATGGCCGAGCGGCTCGCGCACCTCGAGGACTTCGTGAGCGACAGCGGCGGCGATGCCGAGCTGCCGCTCGATGCCACCAACATCGAGCTGCTGCTGGGCGTGGACGCGAGCGCCATCGAGGTGGTGGCCGACACGCCGGGCGCGCGCGCGAGCGAGGACATGCTGGCCTGGGCCAACGAGCTGCAGGTGGGCACCTGGTTCATGCTCGACCACAACGACCGCGTGAGCCAGGTCCAGTTCGTCTGGCGCAGCGACCGCAAGCAGCTGCACCTGTTCGCCTCGGCCGACGGGCGCAGCTTCCTGATCCAGGCCGGGCGGCTCGCGTCCTACCTGCAGGCCGGGCTGCTGACGCCGGCCGAGGAAGAAACGCTGACGGTGCGCGCCACGCGCGAGGCGCTCGCGAAGCTCGACGCGAATCCCGAGCGCCTGTTGAACTGAGGCGCCGAAAGGCTCAGTGCGCGAGCCGGCCCTCGTGGCTCTCGCAGAGCTCGTCGAGCACCAGCGCATCGGGCTCGATACCGGTGCTCCAGTGCACCATCAGCACGATGATCTTGAGCTCGTCGAGCGCCACCGGCGCGCCGGGCGCGGCCATCGCGCGCTCGACCACGATCTCGCGCATGTCGCAAGGCAGCACGTTCGAGCCTTCGAGGAACTGGATGAAGCCCAGGCATTCGGCGCCCAGGTGCTCCTGCTCGGATTGCGAGTACACGCGCATCGAATCGGGCGACTGCGGCATCGTGGCCTCGGCGGCACGGCGCGGGGCGACCGTGACGCTGCCCTCCTCGTCGTTGCGCGTGAGCTGCACGCCCTGCGTGGCGAGGCTCAGGCCATCGAGCCATTGCAAGGCATCGCGTATCTCCTCGGCCTCGAAGCCGTGGGCGCTGAGCTTGCGGCTCAATTGTTCGGGTTCAGGGCAGGCATCGCTGCGCCAGTAGTTTTCGTAGACGAACACGAGCACTTCGAACATGGGCCCAATATAGCCCACGACGATGGATGCGGCGCGACGCGTGGTGCAAATGCAAGGATCGGCGTAAACACCGATGGCCGCTCGCGAGGCCGTGCGCGACGGTGGCGGGTGGTGCGCGGTCGTGCGCGGTCGTGCGTTCAGGCCGCGCCCATGCGCTGGAACAGCCCGCCCGGCAGGCGCGCCACGCGGCCATCGAGCTCGAGCTCCAGCATGCGGGCCTGCAGCGCCGCGGCACTCCAGCCGGTGCGCGCGCCGAGTGCATCGAGACTCACCGGATCGAAGCCCAGCGCCTCGAGCAACGGATCCCCGTGGGTCGTGTCGCCGTTCCATGGCGTGAAGGTGTCGGGCGACGGCTGCCGCGCCACGGGCTGCAATTCCTCGAGGATGTCGGCCACCGACTCGACCAGCTTCGCGCCCTGGCGGATCAGTGCGTGGCAGCCGCGCGACTGCGGCGAGTGGATCGAGCCGGGGATCGCGAACACGTCCTTGCCCTGCTCGGAGGTAAGCCGTGCCGTGATCAGCGAGCCGGAGGCGAGCGCCGCCTCGACCACCAGCGTGCCGCGCGCGAGGCCCGCGATCAGCCGGTTGCGCTTCGGAAAGTTCTGCGTGAGCGGCGGCGTGCCGAGCAGGAACTCGCTGACGATCAGGCCCTGCTGCGTGATGCGCTGCGCGAGCTCGCGATGCCGCGCCGGATAGACGCGGTCGAGTCCGGTACCGACCACCGCCACCGTGGCCAGCCGCGGCCCGGCGCCCGCGGCATCGGCCGCATCGAGCGCACCCTGGTGCGCGGCGCCGTCCACGCCGAGCGCCAGGCCCGAGATCACCGGCAGGCCGGCCTCGCCGAGCGCGCGGCCAAAGGCGCGCGCGTTCGAGGCGCCCTGCGGCGTCGGGTTGCGGCTGCCGACCACGGCGAGGCTGTGGTCGAGCTGGGTCAGGTCGAAGGCTTCGGCGCCCAGCACATGCAGCATCAGTGGCGGGTCGGCGGTTTCGAGCAGCGAGCGCGGATAGCCGGGGTCGCCGAGCGTGACGATGCGGCGCACCACCGCATCCGGGCCGTCCTCGCGCTGGCGCAGCCACTGCTGGGTCTGGTCGATCAGTGCTTGCAGGTTGGTCGGCATCTGCCGCAGCGCCGCGGCCTGCGCTTCGCTCACCACCTGCTGCAGCGCGGCCTCGGTCTGGCCGAAGACGTCTGCCGGCAGGCCGAACGCGGCCAGCAGGCGACGGGCGGTGCCGTCGCCGATGCCCGGCGTCATCGACAGCCGCAGCCAGCCCGCGAGTTCTGCGCGGTCCACGCGGGAACCGGGTGGGTCAGGGGTTGACGATGAAGTCGCCGGCGCGCGGGGTGTCGTTGATTTCGAGCACCAGCGCGTACGAGACCTTCTCGAAGGGGCGGAACACCATCAGCAGGCCGATGCGTTCGTTCGGCAGCTTGATGGTTTCCTTCTTCTCGCCGGTGCGGTCGAGGATGGTCTCGCCGTTCTTGAGGATCGCCAGCACGTGGCCGCTGTCGATGCCGTCGCGCGTGCCCTTGTTGATGGCCACCACCTGGTTCTGCGCCGCGAACTGCACCGCGTTGCCGTAGACCGACACGATGCGGCCCTCGACCTGCGTGGACGGCGCGCGCGGCGCGTAGCTCAGCAACTGGCGCGGCGGCTCGGGCAGCAGGCGGTCGCCGGCGCGGATTTCCTCGCGCGCCGCGATCACGTCGACGGTGGCGGGCACGACCGTGATGTAGTCCTTGTCGTCCTTGGTCTCGACCGTGGTCGATTCGCCGCGCTGCAGCCGGACCTTGCCCAGGTACTGGGCCTCGTAGCCGAGGATCTCGCCGGTGCCGGGGTCCTTCAGCGGCGTGGCGCTGCGGAACACGCGGTAGTGCTGCAGCGGGCCCGGCACCTCGACCAGCGGCGTATCTTTCTCGCCGCGCGCATAGGCGCGGTCGCCGCGCGACAGCAGCACGCGGCTGTCGTTGCCGGCCACGATGCGCGGCGCGGCCTGCAGCGTGTTCTCGTCGACCACGATCGGTTCGCTGAGGAAGGGCTCGATCAGGCTCGGGTTGAGCGTGGGCAGCGCCATGCCGGCCAGCGAGTCGAAGCGGGTGCGCGGCGTCAGCTTGATGGTGCCGCCCTCGCCGCCGCCGACGCCGCGGCGCGTGGTGAGGCGGGCGCGGCCGCCGCTCTTGTCGAGGTAGAGCACCTGGCCCGGGTAGATGCGGTGCGGGTTCGCGATCTCGTTGATGTTCATGCCCCAGAGCTCGGGCCAGCGCCAGGGGCGCAGCAGGTACAGGCGCGAGATGGCCCAGAGCGTGTCGCCGGGCTTGACCGTGTACTCGTCGGGCGCGTTGGGCGCCAGCTCGCTCAGCGGCACGCCGGCCTGGGCGGTCTGCTGGGCCGTGGCGCGCTGCTGCGGGGTGATCGGATAATTCTGCGCCCAGGCCGTGGTGCCGACGCCACCCGCCGCAACGACCGCGAGGGCTGCCAGGGAGGCGGAGAGGTTCGGGCGTCGGGCCGGGATTGGGAGCTTTTTCATGTCTGGATGGGTGAGCGCGCGACGTATCGCGGCGCATACGAATCTCACAATTTGCTACGAATTCTGGCGCCAAGCCCCCGGAAGGGCAACGTTTATCCGGCAAACGCGCGGCCTGGAGCCGCCGAATTGGCGAAAATAGCCACAACTTCCCCCCGATTTCATGGCCAAACGAATCATTCTGAGTTACCCGGACAAGCGCCTGCACACGGTGGCCAAGCCCGTGCAGGGCGTGGACGCGCGCATCAAGGCCCTGGTCGCCGACATGCTCGAGACCATGTACGACGCCAACGGCATCGGCCTGGCCGCCACCCAGGTCAACGTGCATGAACGGGTCGTGGTCATCGACGTGTCGGAAGAGCGCGACCAGCCGCTGGTGCTGATCAACCCCGAGATCACCTGGGCCAGCGACGAGAAGATCGTCAACGAGGAAGGCTGCCTCTCGGTGCCCGGCATCTACGACGGCGTCGAGCGTTCGACCTCGGTCAAGGTGCAGGCGCTCGACCTCGACGGCGAACTGCGCAGCCTCGAGGCCGACGGCCTCCTGGCCGTGTGCATCCAGCACGAGCTCGACCACCTGCTGGGCAAGGTCTTCGTCGAATACCTGTCGCCGCTCAAGCGCAACCGCATCAAGAGCAAGCTGCTCAAGCAGCAGCGCGAGGACGTGCGCGAAGGCAGGGCCTGACCGATGCGCGTCGGTGCCTCGACCCGCCTCCCTCTTCTCTGCGCCGCCGTCCTGCTGGCGCTCGCCGGCTGCGCCAGCGAACCCACCCGCATCGTCCCCGGCACCTCGGCCGCCGAAACCCTGCAGCGCCTGGGCGAGCCCACGGGCCGCTATCCGCTGAACGGCGGCGGCGAACGGCTGCAGTACTCGCGCACGCCGGCCGGCTTCGAGGTCACCGACATCGATGTCGACGCCGCCGGCAAGGTGGTCTCGGTGACCCAGGTGCTCGACGAGCGCCGCTTCGACCATGACATCCAGGTCGACAAGTGGCGCCAGAACGACGTCATGGCCTTCTACGGCCGCCCCTACGAGATCCGCCGCGTGACCTCCTTCGACGGCAACGTCTGGACGTGGCGCTACAAGGCGGTGAACGAGCGCCGCCTGCTCCACATCTACATCGACCCCGCCGGCGTGGTGCGGCGCTACCACACGGGCGACGACCTCGACATCGATCGGCTGCGCTGGTGAGCCCGCTGCGCGTCGTTTTCGCGGGCACGCCCGAGTTCGCGCGCGTCGCGCTGGAGGCCATCGCGGCCGCCGGCCACGACGTGGCGCTGGTGCTGACCCAGCCCGACCGCCCGGCCGGCCGCGGCATGAAGCTGCAGGCCTCGCCGGTCAAGCAGTGCGCGCTGGCCAACGGCTGGCCCGTGGCGCAGCCGCGCAGCCTGCGGCTGGACGGCAAGTACCCCGACGAGGCCGCCGCCGCGCGCGAGGCCCTGCTGGCGGCGCGCGCCGACGTGATGGTGGTCGCGGCCTACGGCCTGATCCTGCCGCAGTGGGTGCTCGACCTGCCGCGCCTGGGCTGCCTCAACATCCACGCCAGCCTGCTGCCGCGCTGGCGCGGCGCCGCGCCGATCCACCGCGCCATCGAGGCCGGCGACACGCGCACCGGCATCACGATCATGCAGATGGACGCCGGCCTCGACACCGGCGACATGCTGTCGGTCGAGGCGCTCGAGATCGGCGACGACAACACCGCCCGCCTGCACGACCGGCTGGCCGCGCTCGGCGGCCGCATGATCGTCGAGGCGCTGGCCGGTGCCGCCGAGGGCCGTCTGGTGCGCACGCCGCAGCCGGCCGAGGGCGTGACCTACGCCAACAAGGTCGAGAAGCAGGAAGCGCTGATCGACTGGCAGCGGCCCGCCGCCGAGATCGTGCGCCGCATCCGCGCCTTCGATCCCTTCCCCGGCGCCAACAGCCCGCTCGAGAACGAGACCATCAAGCTCTGGGCCGCGCATGCCGTGTCCGGCACGGTGTCGGACGCGCCCGGCACCATCCTCGCGGTGACCGGCGACGGCATCGCGGTGGCGGCCGCCGACGCGGTCGTGACCGTCACCGAGCTCCAGCGCCCGGGCGGCAAGCGCCTGGGCGTCGCCGATTTCCTGCGCGGTTTCGACCTCAAGACCGGCCAGGTGTTCGGGTGAGCGCCTGATGTTCCTGTCGGCCGCCATCCGGCGCCGCCCGCAGTTCCGCGTGGGCGTGCGCGACATGACCCCCGTGGCGCTGGGCATCGGCGCCTGGGGCCTGATGACCGGCGTGGCCATGGTCAAGTCGAACATGAGCGTGCTCGAGGCCGTGGCGATGACCCTGCTGGTCTACGCGGGCAGCTCGCAGCTCGCGGCCATTCCGCTGCTGTTCGCGGGCGCGCCGGCCTGGGTGATCCTGGCGACCGGCTTCTGCGTCAACCTGCGCTTCGTGGTCTTCAGCCTGCACCTGCGGCCCTACCTGATGCACATGCCGCGCTGGCGCCGCATGCTGCACGGCTACCTCACGGCCGACATGAGCTATGCGCTGTTCACGAAGCAGTACCCGGCGCCGCCGGTCACCGACGAGGAACGGCTCGCGCAGGAGGCCTACCTCACGGGCAACTACGCCGTGACCTGGTGCGCCTGGATGGGCATGAGCCTCCTGGGCATCGCGCTGGCCAACCTGATCCCGCAGAGCTGGGGCCTGGGCTTCGCGGGTGTGCTGAGCCTGGTGGCGATCGTCTGCTCGATGGCCACGACGCGGCTGCGCATCCTCGCGGCGCTGATCGCGGGCGCCACGGCGGTCGCGGCCTATGCGCTGCCGCTCAAGCTCAACATCGTGGCCGCCATCGGCGTGGCCGTGCTGCTGTGCTTCTGGCTCGAGAAGCAGTTCGGCCTCGACCCCGAGGCGGAGGACGACAAGTGAAGGGCGAGACCGACTTCTGGACGCTCGCCGTGATCGTCGGCCTCGCCGGCGTCACCGTGCTCACGCGCTGCTTCTTCTTCATCCTCGACCGGCCCTGGGGCCTGCCCGAATGGGCGCACCGCGCGCTGCACTACGCGCCGGCCGCCGCGCTGGCCGGCGTGATCGCGCCCGAGATCGTGATGACGCAGGGCCACCTGATCACCTCGCTGCACGACGCGCGCATCTACGCCACCGTGGTCGGCGCGGCCTATTACTACTGGCGCCGCGGCGTGCTCGGCACCATGCTGGCCGGCATGGCGGTGTACCTGCCGCTGCACCTCATCTGGGGCTGGTAGCCGAGCGGATCTCGGTGCCGGCCTCGGTCTCGACCCAGCGCACCAGCTCGCTCACGCTCACGCCCGGACCGCGCGCCGCATCGGCCTGCTGCCACAGCCGGCGGCCCTCCTCGCTGATCGGCGCCGGCATGCCGAGCTCGCGCGCCAGGTCGACCGCGATGCCCATGTCCTTGAGCATCAGCTCGAGCTTGAACGGATCGTCGAAGCTGCGGCTGATCACGCGCTGGTGGATGTGCGTGCGCGTGATCCACGAGCCGCCGGTGGCCTCGTTGAGCACGTCGGTCATCACGGCCGGATCGAGCCCGGCGCGGGTGCCGATCGCCAGCCCCTCGGCCGTGGCCGTGAGCGTCACGGCGGTGATCAGGTTGTTGAGGCACTTCATGGTGTGGCCGGCGCCGAGCGCGCCCAGGTGGAACACCGCGCGGCCCATCGCATCGAGCAGCGGCCGCGTGCGCGCCACGTCGTCCGGCGCGCCGCCGACCATGAACACCAGCTCGGCCGCCTGCGCGCCCCAGGCCGCGCCAGAGACCGGCGCGTCGACCATCGCGATGCCGTGCTCGGCCAGCCGCGCCGCGGTCTCGCGCGTGATCCACGGTTCGGCCGAGGAGGTGTCGAGCAGCAGGCCGCCGCGCGCCCAGCCCGCGAGCAGGCCGTCGTCGGCGAACACCACCTCGCGCACCACGCGGCCGTTGGGCAGCATGGTCACGATGACGTCGCTGTGCGCCGCCACCTCGCGCAGGCTGGCGCGTGCCGTGATGCCGGGCTGCGACTCGGCGAGCCGCTGCGCCGCGCCGGGCGCGAGGTCGTAGACCGAGACCGCGTGGCCGGCGCGCGCCAGATGGCCGGCCATGGGCGCGCCCATGACGCCGAGGCCGATGAAGCCGACGCGCTCGCGCGCGGTCGGAGCGGGGGATGGTTCGTTGGACATGAATGAGAGAGAAAAAGCAGTCGGATGAAGAGCGTGTTCAGTCGAGCTGCACGCCCGAAGTCTTGATGACCTGGCCCCAGTACGCGCTCTGCGAACGCGCCATCTCCTGGAACTCCTTCGGCGTGCCGGGCAGCGCCTCGAAGCCGAATTCGCTGAACACCTGCTGGATGCGCGGCGTCTGCAGCGCCTTGTGCAGCTCGGCGTTGAGCCGGTTCACCACCTCGGGCGGCATGCCGGCCGGGCCGATCAGGCCGTGGAAGGCGAAGGCGTTGACCTCCGGATAGCCGAGCTCGGCGAAGGTCGGCACGTCGGGCAGGCCCTTGGCGCGCTGCGGCAGCGCGATCGCGAGCGCGCGCAGCTTGCCGGTCTTGAGATAGGGCAGCGCGGCCGTGAGGTCGAGCATCATCATCGGCACCTGGCCGCCCATGATGTCCTGCAGCGCCGGCGCGCCGCCCTTGTAGGCCACGTGCGTGATCGACAGGCCGGCCTTCTGCTTGAACAGCTCCATCGCCATGTGGTGCGGCGTGCCGATGCCCGGCGAGGCGTAGTTGGTCTTGTCGCCGTTGGCCTTCACGTAGGCGACGAAGTCCTTGAGGGTCTTGCCCTGGAAGTCGGGCCGCACCACCAGTGCCAGCGGAATGCGGCCGATGGCGCCGATGTAGGTGAAGTCGCTCGCGGGCTTGTAGGGCAGCTTGGCGAACATGTGCTCGTTGAACAGCAGCGCCGCGTTCTCGGCCTGCATGATCGTGTAGCCATCGGGCTTCGACTGCATCAGCAGGCCGACCGCGATGTTGGTGGAGGCGCCCGGCCGGTTGTCGATCACCACCGGCTGGCCCAGCGAGGGCTGCATCGCATCGGCGAGCTGGCGCGCGATGTTGTCGGTGCCGCCGCCCGCGGCATAGGGCACCAGCCACTTGATCGGCTGGTTGGGATAGGGCCCGCTCTGGGCCGACGCGAGGCTGGCGCCGGCCAGCGCGAAGGCGGCGAGCACGGGGGCGATCAGGGGCAGGAAGCGCTTCATCGGTTTGTCTCCGGGGTGGTTTTTTCTTCAGGGGAAATCGTGGTGGCCTACGCGTGCAGCGTCTGCCATAGTTCGCGGTCGCGCTCGGCGGTCCACACCACCGGGTGCTCGATGCCGCGCAGCTCGTCGTAGGCGCGCGAGACGTCGAAGGGCAGCACGTGCTGGAACACCGGCCACTGGCCGAAGCGCGGCTTCATCGCGGCCTCGGCGCGCGCGAAGCAGCCCTTGAGCGGCTCGCCCGCGGCGATGCCGGCGCGCACGCTGTCGAGCAGGGTCGAGAGGAAGGCCTTGGTCAGGTCGATCGCCTCGGCGCAGGCGGCCTCGCCCTGCAGCACCGCGCCGCGGCCCGGCACCAGCACGCGCGGGCGCAGCGCGCGCACCGCGTCGAGCGTGCCGGCCCAGTCGCCGATGTAGGCGTCGCCCGCGTACACGCCGCAGTGGTTCTCGACCACGTCGCCCGAGAACAGCAGGCCGCAATCGGGCAGCCAGGCGACGGTGTCGCCGCTCGAATGGCCGCGGCCCAGCGCCATCAGCCGCAGTTCGCGGCCGGTGCCCGGGCGCGGGCCGAGCCACAGGCTCATCTCGTTCTGGAAGCTCAGCGTCGGCCAGGTCAGGCCCGGGATCTCCTCGAGGCCCGCGAACAGGCGCGGGAAGCGGCCCACTTCCGAATCGAAGTCGGCCTGGCCGCGCGTGCGAATCCAGTCGAGCGTGCCCGCGCTCGCGACGATCTGCTCGACCTCGTCGAAGGCGCTCGCGCCCATCACGCGCACCGCGTGGTAGTGGGTCAGCACGATGGTCTTGATCGGCTTGTCGGTCACCGTGCGGATGGCCGCGAGGAAATCGCGCGCCATGCGCGGCGTGGGGCGGGTGTCGATCAGCACCACCTGCTCGTCGCCGACCACGAAGCCGCAGTTGGGATCGAAGTCGCTGATGTAGCCGAAGGCGCCGGGCGCGAGCTCGCGCAGCTGCGGCTTCTGCTCGCGGGTGTCGGAGGCGGAGGCGAAGGAAACGTTGGCGGTCATGCGGGGTGGGGGCTCGTGGAGTGTTCTTCTTCGGCGGCCGCGCTGATGCAGGCCAGCAGCACCGCCTGGTCGGCGCACTGGTTGGCCAGCAGCAGCACGAGGCGGGCGTTGAGATCGGCGCTCTGCGCTTCGCTGCGGCCTTCGTGCGCGGCCAAGAGCGCGGCATAGAAGCCGTCGGGATCGGGGATGCGGAGTTCGATGTTCATGGCGCGGGATCGAGGGCCAGGGCGGTGCGGACGGCTTCGGCGATGGCCTCGGGCGTGGCCTGCGCGAGCACGCGGGCGCGGTAGGCATCGGGGCGCACCAGCACGAAGCTGCCGGGCTCGCCCGCGCCGACATGGGCCGCGAGCCGCTCGTCGGGCTGCAGCGCGGGCAGGCCGTGGCCGGTGCCGCCGACCGCCAGCAGGCGCAGCGGCAGCGCCGCCGTCGCATCGAGCGCGGCCCGCGCGGCCTCGGCCGTTGGCGCGAACCACAGGCCGATGCAGCGCGTGTCCTCGGCCAGCAGCTGCATCAGCGTGGTCTCGCGGCCATCGGCTTCGCGCAGCGGCAGGTTCTGCACCGTGCGGCCGCCCGAGGGCAGTTGCGGCGCGGCGGGGTAGTCGTTGGCGACCGACATGCGCCCGGTGTTCACCAGGGCGCGCGCGAACGGAAAGCGCGCGGCCAGCGCGACCACCGCGCGGCGCAGCGTGTGCTCGGCCGGCGAGCGCGGCGCGAGGAAGCGCGCCGAGCGGCTCGTGACTTGCAGGTTCTCGCGCGCGGCCGGCTGGCGCTCGGCGTCGTAGCTGTCGAGCAGCGCGTCGCCGGCCTGGCCCCGCGCCACCAGCGCGAGCTTCCAGCCGAGGTTGGCCGCGTCCTGGATGCCGCTGTTGCCGCCGCGCGCGCCGAAGGGACTCACCACGTGCGCGGCATCGCCGATGAAGAACACGCGGCCATGGCGGAAGCGCTCGAGCAGGTGGTCGCGGTAGCCGTAGGGGCCGATCCAGACGAACTCGAACTCCACGCCCGGCCCGAGCTGCTCGCGCAGCCGCGCGCCCGCCACCTCGGGCCGGCTGATGTAGGCGGTGTCGCAGTCCTCGGGCATCTGGTAGTCGATGCGCCAGACGCCATCGGCCATCAGGTGCTGCCAGACGCCGCGGCCCTCGTTGAAGGGTGCGTCGACCCAGGTCCAGCGCTCGGTCGGCAGCGGCTTGCGAAAGCGCACGTCGCTGATGCACCAGCGGTCGGTGCTGCGCGAGGCATGGGCCTCGATGCCGAGCCCGGTGCGGATCGCGCTGTTGGCACCGGTGGCGTCGATCAGCCGGTCGGCCTCGATCGTGTAGCGGCCCGCGGGCGTCTCGACCTCGAGGCGCACGCCGTCGGCGATCGGCTCGACGCGCGTCACGCGGCTCTTCCAGCGCACGTCGGTCAGGCCGAGCTCGAGGATGCGCTCGACCAGGAACCACTCGATGTAGAACTGCTGCAGGTTGATGAAGGGCGGCTGCCGCGAGACGCTGGCCGCCTGCAGGTTGAAGTTGTAGACCTCCTCTTCGCCCGAGAAGGTGCGCCCGAAGGACCAGGTGATGCCCTTGGCCGCGATGCGCTCGAAGATGCCCAGGCGCTCGAAGATCTCCAGGCTCTTCTGCGCATAGCAGATGCCGCGCGAGGAGGCGCCGCGCACGCCGACGGTGTCGTCCTCGTCGAGCAGCACGGCGCGCACGCCGCGCTGGGCGAGGTCGCAGGCCAGCGTGAGGCCCGAGGGGCCGGCGCCGACGATCACGAGCGGGTGGCGCACCACCTGGCCGCTGGCCAGCTCGGGCGGCGGCACGAAGGGCCAGCTCGGCAGTTCGTAGGCTGGCGCGAAAGCGAAGTTTTCTTCCATGGCTTGCCTGCGTGACTAGAGCGAATGCGCGAATTCGGCGATCGCGTCGGCGGCCTTCGGCACCAGCTCCGGCTGGCCCGCGAGGTAGTGGTTGCCGCCGACGATGTCGACGTTGCGGATGCGCGCGCCGCCCGCGGCCAGCCAGGCATCGCGCGTGCTCGGAAAGGTCGACTGGTCGCCGGTGTAGGTCAGCAGCAGCTTGGGCACCGTGGTGCGCGCGAGATTGGTCGGCCCATCGGCCTGCGAGCGCGAGGACCACTGCGACAGGAAGGCCGTGAGCGAGGTGGTGCGGCCCATCGCGTTGGCCGAGTAGTTGACCTGGCGCGCATCGCCCCAGACGCTGCCGGGCAGGCGGTCGTTGGGATCGAGCGAGAGGTCGACGCAGCGCGGATCGGCGTGGGTGCGGTAGACGATGAAGGTCTGGTCGCGCGGCGCGCCCTCGGTGCCGCGCAGCAGCGCGAGCCGGTCGAGGCACCACTGCTCGATGCGCGCGAGCCGCGCCTGCTGCGCCGCGGAGAAGCGCGCGAGGAAATCGGCGTCGTAGGGCACGCGGTGGCGCGCGTCGTACATGTCGAGTTCGGGGTCCACCGACAGCGGGTCGTGCTCGTCGGTGACCGAGGGATCGATCCAGTCGCGCATCAGCCGCGTGCGGCCCAGGTGCGCGGCGCACAGCGCGATGCCGTCCACCGGCGGCAGGTCGCCGGGATGCAGGTGGGTGGGGTCGCCGTCGGCGAAGTGCGTGGCCGTGAGCCGCTCGGCCTGCGCCTGGTAGAAGGCCGCGAGCGCGGCGCCGCCCGAGTTGCCGACCAGGAACACCTTCTCGTAGCCGGCCGCGCGCAGGTACTGCACGCCGGCGCCCAGGTCCTGGATCGCGCGCTCCATCAGCAGCACCGTGTCGTTGCCGGCGTAGCGCGAGTTGAGCCCCATGCAGCAGATGCCGCGCTCGGCCAGCGGCGCGATCAGGTAGTGGCCCATGAAGTTGCTGGTGGGATGCATCACGATCGCCGCGATGCGCTTCGGACCCGCGGGCGCGCGGTACGCGCCATAGATGCGCGGGCGCAGCATCTGCAGGCCCGACTGGCTCTCGAGCGCCGCGCCCGGCTTGACGTCGATGACGGCGAGTTGCAGTTCAGGCATCGGCCGTGCCTTTCGCTGCCAGCAGCTGCGCCTTGCGCGCGGTCCAGGCGTCGAGGTCGGCATGGGCGCGCAGCGCGTGCGCGTCCATCTCGGCCTGCGGCACGGTCGGCGTGGTCAGTTCCACGCGGATGCCGTTGGGGTCGAAGAAGTAGATCGACTCGATGATGTGATGGTCGGTGATGCCCAGCACCTCGACGCCCGCGGCCTCGAGCCGGGCCTTGGCGGCCAGCAGGTCGGGTACGCCGTCCACGCGCAGCGCGATGTGGTTGACCCACGAGGGCGTGTTGGGCGAGGGCAGCGCGGCGATGTCGTCGCCGAGGTCGAAGAAGGCGATGAAGGAGCCGTCGCGCATCCGGAAGAAGATGTGGACGTAGGGGCAGTACTCGCCGGTGCTCGGCACGTGGTCGCTCTTGATCACGTGCACCAGCGGCAGGCCGAGCAGGTCCTCGTAGAAGCGGCGGGTTTCCTCGCTGTCGCGGCAGCGCCAGGCGAAATGGTGCAGGCCCCGGATCGGGGGCGCGGCGGATGGGGTCGGCATCGGGCTTGTCTCCGGGACGGCCATCGGGGCCGTCCGAGCCGGTATTGGGCGATGGCCAGACCTATGATGCAATCGAAATTAATTCATCGATTGATGAAATAGCCATATGAATCTGACCTTGCGCCAGCTGCGCGCCTTCGCCGCCGTCGCCGAGACCGGCAGCTTCACCGCCGCGGCCCAGCAGTTGCATCTGACGCAGTCGGCGCTCAGCGTGCTGGTGCGCGAGCTCGAGCGCGAGATGGGCGTGCAGCTGCTCGACCGCCACACGCGGCGCGTGCTGTTGTCGGAGGCCGGGCGCGAGTTCCTGCCCTCGGTGCACCGACTGCTCGGCGACCTCGCGGGCGCGGTGGCCGGCGTGACCGAGCTGCGCGACAAGAAGAAGGGGCTGCTGCGGCTGGCCGCGCCGCAGCTCATGGCCTGCACCCTGATGCCGCGCGTGATCGCGGTGTATCGCGCGCAATACCCCGACGTGGAGGTGCGGCTGGCCGACACCCTGCCCGAGCACCTGCTCGACGGCATCCTCGCGGGCGAGGTCGAGCTGGCCGTGGGGCAGGACCTCGAGGTCGACCCCGCGCTGATCGAGCGCCGCACGCTGCTGCGCGACCGCCACTGGCTGATCTGCCCGCCCGGCCACGCCTTCGAGGGGCGGCGCAAGGTGCGCTGGGCCGAGCTCGCGCCCTACACCTTCATCGCGCCCACGCGCGACTTCCGCCAGCGCGTGCTGCCCGAGCTCGCGAGCGCGGAGCGCGCCTGGATGCAGCGCCCGGGCACCCAGGAGGTGTCGTACATGACCACCGCGCTCGGCATGGTGGCCTCGGGGCTCGGGCTGACCGTGTGCCCGACCTATTCGGCGCCGCTGGTGCAGGCGCACGGGCTGCGCATGGTGCGGCTGGAGGCGCCCGATTTCCACCGCGAGGTCTGCGTCTACGGCGCGGCGCGGCGTTCGCTGTCGCCCGCGGCGGCCAGCTTCGTGCAGATTCTGGAGCGCTTCGCCAGCGAGCGGGGCGAGGCCTGAGACCGCCTTCCGAAAAGCATCGGCCGGCGTCACGAGACGCACAGTCGCGCAGTGAGGCCCTACCTACAATGCGGGGCGACCCGTATCCATCCCATCCAGACCATGAACGTTCTTCGATTCACCGACCTCTGCGCCCAGGGCAAAGCCGCCGGCCAGCGCGTCTTCATCCGTGCCGACCTCAACGTGCCGCAGGACGATGCCGGCCACATCACCGAGGACACCCGAATCCGCGCCTCGGTGCCCTGCATCCAGCTGGCCCTCGACGCCGGTGCCGCGGTGATGGTCACCTCGCACCTGGGCCGCCCGACCGAGGGCGAGTTCAGGCCCGAGGATTCGCTGGCGCCGGTCGCCAAACGCCTGGGCGAGCTGCTGGGCCGCGAGGTGCCGCTGGTCGCGAACTGGGTCGACGGCGTCGACGTGAAGCCGGGCCAGGTCGTGCTGCTCGAGAACTGCCGCCTCAACAAGGGCGAGAAGAAGAACGACGAGGCGCTCGCGCGCAAGCTCGCCGCGCTGACCGACATCTACGTCAACGACGCCTTCGGCACCGCGCACCGCGCCGAAGCCACCACCTACGGCATCGCGCAGTTCGCCAAGGTGGCGAGCGCCGGCCCGCTGCTGGCGGCCGAGATCGACGCCATCACCAAGGCCCTGGCCCAGCCCAAGCGGCCGCTGGTGGCGATCGTCGCCGGCTCCAAGGTCAGCACCAAGCTCACCATCCTGCAGAGCCTGTCGGCCAACGTCGACCAGCTGATCGTCGGCGGCGGCATCGCCAACACCTTCCTGCTCGCGGCCGGCCTGAAGATCGGCAAGTCGCTGGCCGAGCCCGACCTGGTCGACCAGGCCAAGTCGGTGATCGAATCGATGCGCGCGCGCGGCGCCGACGTGCCGATCCCGGTCGACGTGGTCACGGCCAAGACATTCGCGGCCGACGCGCCCGCCACCGTCAAGGCGGCCAGCGAGGTGGCCGACGACGACCTGATCCTCGACATCGGCCCGAAGACGGCCGCGCAACTGGCCGCGCAACTGCGCGAGGCCGGCACCATCGTCTGGAACGGCCCGGTGGGCGTGTTCGAGTTCGACGCCTTCGCGGGCGGCACCAAGGCCATCGCCCAGGCGATCGCCGAGAGCAGCGCGTTCTCGATCGCCGGCGGCGGCGACACCCTCGCGGCGATCGCCAAGTACGGCATCGAGAAGGACGTGGGCTACATCTCGACCGGCGGCGGCGCCTTCCTCGAGGTGCTGGAGGGCAAGACCCTGCCGGCCTTCGAGATCCTGGCCAAGCGCGCCGCGGGCTGAGAGCGCGGAAGGCGCGCGCGGATGCCATCGATCCGCGCGGTGTCTTCCACGCGACACATAAATTGTATACAGTAGCGGATACAAAAACGGAGATAGATCCATGAGCACCGACCGCCTTCCCCGCCACGCCACCAAGATCGTCGCCACGCTCGGCCCCGCGTCGAGCACGCCCGAGCTGCTCGAGCAGATGATCATTCACAAGGTCAGCGTGGTCCGGCTCAACTTCAGCCACGGGACGGCGCAGGACCACATCGACCGCGCCACCATGGTCCGCGAGGCGGCGCGCAAGGCCGGCCGCGAGGTCGCGATCATGGCCGACCTGCAGGGTCCGAAGATCCGCGTGGGCAAGTTCGCGCAGGGCAAGATCTGGCTCGAGCCGGGCGCGAAGTTCGTGCTCGACGCCTCGCGCACCGAGCCCGGCGACATCGATGCCGTGGGCCTCGACTACAAGGACCTGCCGCGCGACGTGCGCGCCGGCGACCGGCTGCTGCTCAACGACGGCCTGATCGTGCTGGTGGTCGACGCCGTGCGCGGCGAGGCGGTGCACACCACCGTCAAGCTCGGCGGCGAGCTCTCAAACAACAAGGGCATCAACAAGCAGGGCGGCGGCCTCACGGCACCCGCGCTCACGGCCAAGGACATGGAGGACATCAAGACCGCCATGAGCTTCCAGGCCGACTACGTGGCCGTGAGCTTCCCGAAGAACGCGACCGACATGGAAATGGCGCGCCAGCTGTGCAACGTGGCGGCCGCCGAGTACGGCCACAAGCCCGGACTGATCGCGAAGATCGAGCGCGCCGAGGCGATCCCCCGGCTCGAGGAGATCCTGCGCGCCAGCGACGGCATCATGGTCGCGCGCGGCGACCTCGCGGTCGAGGTCGGCAATGCCGCGGTGCCGGCACTGCAGAAGAGGATGATCCGCATGGCGCGCGAGATGGACAAGGTGGCGATCACCGCGACCCAGATGATGGAGTCGATGATCACCAACCCCGTGCCCACGCGCGCCGAGGTCAGCGACGTGGCGAACGCGGTGCTCGACGGCACCGACGCCGTGATGCTCTCGGCCGAGACCGCCTCGGGCCGCTACCCGCTCGAGACCGTGCAGGAGATGAGCCGCATCTGCGAGGCCGCCGAAGCCGCCGAGGACAAGCAGCTCGACGCCGACTTCAGCGGCCAGTCCTATGCGCGCATCGACCAGTCGATCGCCATGGGCGCGCTGTTCACCGCGCATCACCTGGGCGCCAAGGCCATCGTCGCGCTGACCGAGTCGGGCTCGACCCCGCTGTGGATGAGCCGCCATCGCGCCCACATCCCGATGTACGCGCTGACCTCGCGCCTGGCCACGCAGCGCAAGATGGCGCTCTACCGCAACGTGCGCCCGCTGCTGATGGATTCGGAAAGCGACCGCGACACCGCGCTCGAGCAGGCCGAGGCGCATCTGAAGAAGCGCGGCATCGTGCAGAGCGGCGACGTCTACGCGATCACCTGCGGCGAGCCGATGGGTGCGCCGGGCGGCACCAACATGCTGAAGATCTGCCGCGCGAGCTGATTGCGGGCGTTGCGCAACAGGAAGCTGTAGGCATCGAGGGCGCGCACGCCGCCCAGGCGTGCCCGCGCGACCCGCCGGGCGTGCGCCAGATTCGGACCTTCGTCATGCCCGAGCAGGCGCTGTCGACGACACAGCGGCCTCTCTGACACGCGGCGCGCGCGCCATGCGTTGCAATCGGCGCTTCGTCGCGCCGCGAAACCGGCGCCCCTTCCCGCGCGTACCCCTTCGATGATCTTTCCCGTTCTTGCGTCGCTTCGCCGGCGCCGCCGTGCTTTGTCCACCGCCCTGGGCGTCGCCGCGGCCACCGTGCTCGCGGCCTGCTCGCCGATCAAGCTGCTCAACGGCCTGGTGCCCACCGACACCTACCAGTTCCAGGGCGACATCGCCTACGGGCCCGCGCCGCGCCAGCAGCTCGACGTCTACCAGCCGCTGCCGGCCACGGCCCCCGCGCGTGGCCGGCGGCCGCTGGTGGTGTTCTTCTTCGGCGGCACCTGGACCACCGGCGACCGCGAGAGCTACCGCTTCCTCGGCGAGGCGCTGGCCGCGCGCGGCGCCGTGGTGGTGGTGCCCGACTACGGCCTGTCGCCGCGCCACACCTACCCGGTGTTCGTGCGCGACAGCGCGCTGGCGGTGAAGTGGGCGCTCGACAATGCGGCCCAGCTCGGCGCCGACCCGAAGCAGGTCTACGTGATGGGCCACAGCTCGGGCGGCTACAACGCGGCCATGGTCGCGCTCGACGGCCGCTGGCTCGGCGAACTCGGCGCCAGTCCGCGCCAGCTCGCGGGCTGGATCGGGCTGGCCGGGCCCTACGACTTCCTGCCCATCGGCGATCCGCAGACCCGCGTCGCCTTCGACTGGCCCCGCACGCCGGCCGATTCGCAGCCGCTCGCGCACGTCACGTCCGGCGCGCCGCGCACGCTGCTGATGGCCGCGGCCAAGGACAACCTGGTCTACCCCGAGCGCAACACCCTGCCGATGGCCGCCGCGCTGCGCGCCGCGGGCGTGCCGGTGGAGGTGCGCCTCTTCGACAACCTGAGCCACGTCACGCTGATGGGCGCCTTCGGCAAGCCCATCCAGTGGCTCGGCGGGCCGGTGCTGCCGCCGGTCGTCGAGTTCCTCGGGTTGCCGTCAGTCCCGTCCCACAAGGGCCCTCGGTAGAATCGCGGCAGTTTTCTCTCGTCTTTTCCCCGTCTTCTCACCCTATTTCCCGCGAGGTATTTCCCCATGGCACTCGTCTCGATGCGCGAACTGCTGGACCATGCAGCCGCCAACGGCTACGGCATTCCGGCCTTCAACGTCAATAACCTCGAACAGGTGCAGGCCGTGATGGAAGCCGCCAAGGAAGTCGGCGCGCCCGTGATCCTCCAGGCCAGCGCCGGCGCCCGCAAGTACGCCGGCGAAGCCTTCATCAAGCACCTGATCCAGGCCGCCATCGAGGCCTATCCGCAGATTCCGCTGGTGATGCACCAGGACCACGGCCAGAGCCCGGCCATCTGCCAGGGCGCCATCGACCTCGGCTTCTCGTCCGTGATGATGGACGGCTCGCTGCACGAAGACGGCAAGACGCCGGCTTCGTTCGACTACAACGTCGACGTGACCCGCAAGGTGGTGCAACTGGCCCACAAGGTCGGCGTCACCGTCGAGGGCGAGCTGGGCTGCCTGGGCTCGCTCGAGACCGGCATGGCCGGCGAGGAAGACGGCATCGGCGCCGAGGGCGTGCTCGACCACTCGGCCCTGCTGACCGACCCCGAGGAAGCCGCCCAGTTCGTCAAGGCCACGCAGCTCGACGCCCTGGCCATCGCCATCGGCACCAGCCACGGCGCCTACAAGTTCACCCGCAAGCCCACCGGCGACATCCTGTCGATCTCGCGCGTGAAGGAAATCCACGCCCGCCTACCCAACACCCACCTGGTGATGCACGGCTCGTCGTCGGTGCCGCAGGACCTGCTCGAGATCATTCGCAAGTACGGCGGCAACATGAAGGAAACCTACGGCGTGCCGGTCGAGGAAATCCAGGAAGCCATCAAGTACGGCGTGCGCAAGATCAACATCGACACCGACATCCGCCTCGCGATGACCGGCGCGGTGCGCAAGTTCCTGGCCGAGAACCCCGAGAAGTTCGACGCCCGCGAGTGGCTCAAGCCCGCGCGCGAAGCCGCCAAGCAGATCTGCAAGCAGCGCTACATCGAGTTCGGCTGCGAAGGCCAGGCGCCCAAGATCAAGGGCGAATCGCTGCAGATCGTCGCCGCCAAGTACACCAAGGGCGAGCTCGCGCAAGAAGTGGTCTGAGCCGCTTGCCGTGAATACCCGGCCACCGCTCGCGGTGGCTTTTTTCTGCGCGCACAATCCGCTTCACCGTCTCCCCGTTTTTCACCGTCCGTTGTCCCTGCCCATGACCACCGTCCACACCTCCTCCATCCAGAGCCTGCCCCTGCTTGCGCGCGGGAAGGTGCGCGACAACTACGCGGTCGGCGAGGACCGCATCCTGATGGTCGCGAGCGACCGGCTCAGCGCCTTCGACGTGATCATGGGCGAGCCGATCCCCGGCAAGGGCGAGATCCTCACCCAGATGGCGCTGTGGTGGTTCGAGCGGCTCGGCCAGCTCTGCCCCAACCACCTGACCGGCGACGCGCCCGAGAGCGTGGTCAAGCCCGAGGAAGTCGCCCAGGTCACCGGCCGCTCGATGCTGGTCAAGCGCCTGAAGCCGATCCCGGTCGAGGCCGTGGTGCGCGGCTACCTGGCCGGCAGCGGCTGGAAGGAGTACCAGGAGTCGCGCGCGGTCTGCGGCGTGCCGCTGCCCGAGGGCCTGACCAACGCGAGCAAGCTGCCGCGCCCGATCTTCACGCCCGCGGCCAAGGCCGCGGCCGGCGAGCACGACGAGAACATCAGCTACGACCGCGTGGTCGAGATCGTCGGCCCCAAGCTCGCGCAGCAGATCCGCGAGACCAGCATCGCGATCTACGAGACCGCGGCCCAGATCGCGCTGGCCAAGGGCATGATCATTGCCGACACCAAGTTCGAGTTCGGCCTCGACGAGGCCGGCACGCTGGTGCTGATGGACGAGGTGCTCACGCCCGACAGCTCGCGCTACTGGCCGGTCGAGGGCTACGAGGCCGCGCTGGCCGCCGGCACCAACCCGCCGAGCTACGACAAGCAGTTCGTGCGCGACTGGCTCGAGGCCACCAAGATCAACGGCAAGCCCTGGGACAAGACCCCGCCGGCGCCGCGCCTGCCGGCCGAGGTGATCGAGAAGACTGCCGCCAAGTACCGCGAGGCGCTGGAGCGGTTGACGGCCTGAGCGGGCCGAGTTCCCGCCGCTGTCGCCGGCGCCGCCGGCATTCGCGCGCCGGCCTGTTTCGGGGCGATGGCGCGCACGTTCCACCGGTTTCCAGTCATCTGAATAGATGATGCGCCCGCTTCCGGCCGGTTCCATGATCCGGCCCGGACGCCTGCCCTGACAGGCGCCGCAGAGGAGCGAGGATGACCCATCGACATCATGCGCGGGTGCGCTGGCAGCGCCGCGCGGCCGTCTGCCTAACCGTCTGCCTGGCCGTTTCGCTGGCCGGCTGCAGCAGCTTCGATCCCTACCAGCGCAGCCAGCGGGTGGATACGCCTGTTCGCCAGCTTGGCAAGGAGGCGGCGGAACGCTACGGCGACACCGAACTGCTGGCCGGCGACCTGCACGGTGCGCTCGTGGTGCTCAAGGATCAGCGACGCGAGTGGTACGAATCGCTGTCGACGCAGGCCAGGATGCGTGCCATCACGCAACTGGGACTGATCGGCCTGACCGCCGCGGCGTTCTATGGCGGGCTGAAGTCGGGCGTGACCAGCAACGGCGACCGGTCGCGCCTTGCGCTGGCGGGGGGCGTCGGACTCGCTGCGTACACGGGCAGCACCTGGTTCATCAACCCGGCTCAGGAGCAGGCCTATGTGGACGGCATCCGCGACCTGACATGCGCGATGCTGAACATCGAGCCGCTGCGTATGAGCGAGGAGGATTTCCGCGCGATGAGGGACGAGCGCGAACATTTGTCCGGCGCCATCAACGAACTCGACAGGTTGCTGCGCGTGGAGGAGGCCGTCCTGCGCTATCCGCCCGGCGATACCTCGCCGCACGCGCTGGTTCGCATCGAGGCACGCGATGCCCTGGGGCGGGCGCGCCGCACGCTCGCTTCCAGTGGCCAATTGCTAGAGCAACTGCGCAACAGCGGCGTCGTCATGATGCGCGAAGGCGACCTGGTCTTCGCGCGCGTCGCGGCGCGCATCAACACGACCCATCGATCCGTGTCCGAACCGGATTCGCTGCTGTCGCAGGCCACGGGTATCGCCGGTAGCTTCCGGGCCGTGAAGATCGATCCGGCCAGCGAGAGCCAGGGAGTGGGTGTCTCTGCGGCCAGCGTTGCCGCGGGAAGCGGAGGGGGCAGCTTCAACTCGGCCGCCACGGGTTCGTCTACGGCCAAGGTTTCGAGCAATCCCGATCTGGAGCCCATGCTGCGGCAGATCGCGCGACTTCACCAGCAGGATTCCGATGCCGCCGCCAAAAAAATCGAAGTGCTGGAGAAGCGAGTCGCTCTACTGTCGGCCAAGAAGCCGGTGAGCGAGCGAGACAACCAGATCGCGGTAAAGCTGGCGACCGCCACGTCTTATCTCTATGCATTCCGCCGACCACTGAGCCATCGCCTGCTCGCCTTCCACGAGGCGCGCAAGAGCGTGGGAAAAAACAGCACCTGCTTTGGCGGGGCCAGCGCGATGAACCTGTCGCCCGCCGGAGACGCGAAGGTGAAGCCCGGCGATGTCTACCCGATCACGGTGACCGGCGTGACCGCAGTGCCGAAGATCGCGCTCAAGGGACCCGCGGACCACGAGATCGTGATCGGACCCGGGCCGAACCAGTACATCGTGCGCGTCAACATCAGGCCGGACGCGAAGGGCGTGGTGGACATCGCGGTGTCCGACCAGGCATCGGCCACCGAGGACATCCAGCTCACGGTCGACGACCGATAGGCCCGCCGCGCGTTCCGGGGGCTCAGCGCCCCGAACTCAGCGTCGCCACCGTGCGCCCGCCCGCGTCGAGCAGGATCAGCCGTCCGGGCGCCAGTCGGTAGCTGGTCGTGCCCTGCAGCACCGCGAGGAACTGCGCCTCGGTCGCGCCGCGCACCGGGTCGGCGCAGGCCATGCGGGTGGCGGCGATCTGGCCGATGCGCAGTGCGCTGCCGGTGCGCGTGTACGAACCCGTGATGCGGTTGCAGCCGCCCGAGCCGGTGACGCGGGCATTGGCGCGGTCGAACTGCAGCTGCGCGTCGCTGCCCGGCGCGATCGCCTCCTCGCCCAGCTGCGCCAGGCGCCACACCGGGCCTTCGATCGGCTCGTCGAGGTTGATGCCGCTGCCGCAGGCGGTCAGCAGCGCGGCGAGCGCGGTGGCGGCGAGGGTGGGAAGCACGCGCAGGGCGGCAGGGCGGGCGGAGAAGCGCATGGCCGGTCGGTCCTTTTGACGAATCTGCAACAAGGTGAAATCGGTGTGATCGTATGCGAGCCGGCGTGGCTCGCCAACGCCGGGGGGCCGTGGGGTTTTCGCCCCGGTGCGCTCAGCGCGGCAGGTCGGCCGCGAGTGCCACGCCGCCATCGAGCCGCGCCTGCACGCAGCGCCGCACGGCCGGCGGGATGGCGTCGTCGGCCAGCAGCGCCGGCCATTCGGCGCGCGCCTGGCGCACGGTGTCGCGCGCGATCGCCAGCAGCCGCGCGGGACGCAGCAGCCCCGCCTCGCGCAGCAGCGCCTCGAGGGCGGGCCAGCCGAAGCCGCGCAGCCTGGCGTCGATGGCGCGGTTGACCGCGTAGTCGCCGCCGGGCACCTGCTCGAAGAAGGCGGCCACGCAGACCGGGTCGTAGAGCGGCGCGAGCACGGGCGCCACGCCGTCGGGGTAGCGCAGCGCCCAGTTCTTCAGGTGCGCGTCGCTGTTGCCCAGCAGGATGAAGGCGACGATGCGCCGCACGCATTCGTGCACGTCGGCCACGGGCTTCGGCGACAGCCGGTCGAGCACGCGCAGCATCGCGGGCCCGTCGATCGCGAGGCCGCGGCCGTATTTCTGGCGCGGCTCGTACTGCAGCACCTGCGCGAACTCCTCCATGTGGATGCGCCCGCCGTCGGGCGTGCGGTCGAAGCGCCGCACCGCGAGGATCTGCTCGAACGGCAGCTGCTCGGGCAGGTCGGCGTCGGCGCGGCCGATCACGCTGGCCTCGGCGCAGTCCAGGCCGAGCGCGCCGCACAGGCGGTAGCCGGCGATCTCGTTGGCGACCAGGTCGGGGCGGCGCACGGTCGGCAGCTTGAGGATGAAGGTGCCGGCCGCGCCGTGGCGCCGCACCACGTAGCGCCGGCCGTCCTGCACGGCCGAGAACTTGGTCACCACGCCGGGGATGGCGGCCGCGTCCTCCACCGGCTGCTCGACGAAGCCGGGCTCGAGCACGTCGAGCCCGAGCGCGGTGTGCCAGTGCCGCACCGTGTCGGGAATGCCCTCGGCCGGCGGCACCGGCTCGACCTCGATCGCGCCCATCAGGTCGTGGCCGGCGGCGGCCAGCAGCTCGAACTCGTCGTCGGCGCGGCAGCCGCGCTGCTGCGCGAGGCGCTCGCGGTTGTGGCCCTCGGGCAGCAGGTTCTGGAAATAGCCGGGCCAGTGGCCGTCGCCGCGCGACACCCGCGCATCGCGCGCCGAGCCCAGGATGGCGCGCGTGGCGGTCTCGTCGGCGCCGCGGTAGGCCAGCGACAGCGTGGGGCGCGCCGGGTCGTCGACGTAGCCGGGCTCGAAGGACACGCGCAGGATGTCGCCGTACTGCGAGAGCCAGCCGATGGCGCGCCGCCGCGAGGCATCGCCGCCCGGGGCATGCAGGTACATCCGCAGGTAGCGGATGCTGGTGCCGAAGGCGGCGCCGGTGCTCAACGCCCGAGGCTCTGGGCGATGGAGGGCGGCGCCTCGATGCCGGCCGGCTGGCCGAGCAGCCGGCCGCCCGCGCGCACGAAGTCCTCGAGCGTGGGGCGCAGCGCTGCCGGCACGGGCATCAGCCCGAGCCCCAGCACGCGCGCCATCTCGAGCAGGGTCGACAGCCGTGGATCGATCTGGCCGCTCTCGATGCGCTGCACCGTCATGCGCGACAGTCCGGCGGCCTTGGCCAGCGCATCCTGGCTCAGGCCGGCGGCCTTGCGGGCCTGCTCGAGTTCCTGGATCAATTCGATCATTGGAAGTATCTTTTCAATAAAAATGAGTATTGATAGTAGCTATCTGAGTTCGATCCGGCAAATAAAAAAGCGACCCTGAAGTCGCTTTTCGATGAAATTGCGCATCTAAATGCGCTTTTTCGTGATTTGCCTCAGCTCAGCACCACGCTGCTGAGCCGGCGCCGGTAGGTCGCCACGGTCGGATCGTCGGGCGGGATCTGGCCGTCGGCCACCTTCACCTTGGGCGGCTCGATCAGTTCGAGGATCGCCACGTAGGTCTTGCGCGCGAGCTCCTCGCTCCAGCTCTTGTCGCGCATCAGGATCTCGAGCAGCTCGTCCATCGCGGCGGTCCATTGCTGCTCCGCGACCAGCAGGCGGGCGCGGTCGAAGCGGGCCTGGAAGTCGCGCTTGTTGGCGGCGATCTTCGCGTCGAGCTCGGGCACCGCGGGCGCGGCGCCCGTGGGCGAGGCGGCGAAGTCGATGGCGTCCATCCAGCGCTGCAGCGCATCGAAGCGGCGCACCACCGAGGCCTTGGCGATCACGGGCGCGAAAGCCACCTTGGCGTCGTCGGCGCGGCCGAGCTGCAGCAGCAGCTTCACGTAGTCGAAGCGCGCATCGTCGTTGGCCGGGTCGGTGGCCACCGCGTGCTGCAGCTTCTCGAGCGCACCCTCGGTGTCGCCCTCGGCCAGCGCCTCCTGCGCCGCTTCTTCCTCGGCGGCCGCCTCGGCCTCGTCGGCGCCCGGCACGTGCTTGTCGAGGAACTCGCGGATCTTCTCGGCGGGGATGGCGCCGACGAAGCCGTCGACCGGCTGGCCGTCCTTGAACATCACGCAGAACGGGATGCTGCGCACGCCGAACATCTCGGACAGCTGCGAGGAGATCTGCGGCACCTTGTCGGCGTCGAGCTTGGCCAGCGTGAAGCGTCCGGCGTACTCCACCTCGAGCTTTTCGAGCACCGGCCCGAGCTGCTTGCAGGGGCCGCACCATTCGGCCCAGATGTCCAGCAGCACCGGCCGGGCGAGGGAGGCTTCGATCAGCTCGTCCTGGAAATTTTCGAGAGTGATGTCGATCATCGGGAACAACTGGGGGTGAAACGTAAAATTGAAACCATGAACGAAACCATTCAGGTCGGTGTGGTGATGGGCTCCAACTCCGATTGGGAGACGATGCGCAACGCGGTCGAGATTCTCCAGCAATTCGGCATCCGTCACGAAGCGAAGGTGGTGTCCGCCCACCGCATGCCCGATACGCTCTTCGCGTACGCCGAGAGTGCCGCCGGGCGCGGCCTCGCGGCGATCATCGCCGGCGCGGGGGGCGCGGCCCACCTGCCGGGCATGCTGGCCTCCAAGACCACGGTGCCGGTACTCGGCGTGCCGGTCGCCAGCCGGCACCTGCAGGGCGTCGATTCCCTCTACAGCATCGTGCAGATGCCCAAGGGCGTGCCGGTCGCCACCTTCGCCATCGGCAACGCCGGCGCGGCCAACGCGGCGCTGTTCGCGGTGTCGATGCTGGCGGTGAACGACCCCGGCCTGCGCGCGAAGCTCGACGCCTTCCGCGCGGCCCAGACCGCCGCGGCCGAGGCGATGGCGCTGCCGCCCGTGGAACCGGCCCCGGTTTCTCCTTTCTCGCCGCAAGGCGGAGGTGCCCTGTGAGCAGCAACAACGGCGACCTGCCGATCCTTCCGGGCGCCACGCTCGGCGTGCTCGGCGGCGGCCAGCTCGGCCGCATGTTCGTGCATGCCGCCCAGCGCATGGGCTACTTCACCGCGGTGCTCGACCCCGACGCCGACAGTCCGGCCGGCCGGGTCAGCCACCACCACATCCACACCGACTACGGCGACGTCGACGGCCTCGCGCGGCTGGCCGGCCTGGCCGACGCCGTGACCACCGAGTTCGAGAACGTGCCCGCGCCCTCGCTCGAGCACCTCGCGGTGGCGCGACCGGTGGCGCCCGCCGCCCCGGCGATCGCGATCGCACAGGACCGGATCGCCGAGAAGGCCCATTTCGGCCGCTGCGGCGTGGCCTGCGCGCCCTATGCGGCGATCGAGACCGCGGCCCAGCTCGCGGCGGTCGAGGACCGGCTGCTGCCCGGCATCCTGAAGACCGCGCGCCTGGGCTACGACGGCAAGGGCCAGCAGCGCGTGCGCACGCGCGCCGAGCTGGTCGATGCCTGGCAGGCCACGGGCTGCGTGCCCTGCGTGCTCGAGCAGCTGCTGCCGCTGGACTTCGAATGCTCGGTGATCGTGGCGCGCGGCCGCGACGGCCAGGTGGTGCACTTCCCGCCCCAGCGCAACCTGCACCGCGATGGCATCCTGGCCGTGACCGAGGTGCATCCGCAGAACATGCCCAAGACCGTGGCCCAGGCCGCGATCACGGCGGCGAAGAACATCGCCAACGGCCTCGGCTACGTGGGCGTGCTGTGCGTCGAGTTCTTCGTGCTGGCGGACGGCTCGCTGGTGGTCAACGAGATGGCGCCGCGCCCGCACAACAGCGGCCACTACACCATGGAGGCCTGCGACGTGTCGCAGTTCGAGCTGCAGGTGCGCACCCTGGCCGGCCTGCCGCTGGCCATGCCGCGCCAGCACAGCCCGGCCGTCATGCTGAACCTGCTGGGCGACCTGTGGTTCTCGGCCGGCGACGACACGCCGGTCTCGCCGCGCTGGAGCGAGGTGCTCGCGCTGCCCGGCGCCCACCTGCACCTGTACGGCAAGATCGAGCCGCGCCGCGGCCGCAAGATGGGCCACCTGACCTTCACCGGCGCCGACGCCGACCAGGTCCGCGCCATCGCCTCGCAGGTCGCGTTGCTGCTCGGCCTGCCGCCGGTGGCATGAAGGCCGCATGATCCTCGACGGCCAATCGCCCGCAGCCATCGCCGAGGCGGCGCGCATCCTGCGCGCCGGCGGGCTGGTGGCCTTTCCCACCGAAACCGTCTACGGCCTCGGCGCCGACGCCAGCAACGACGCGGCCGTGGCCGGCATCTTCCAGGCCAAGGGCCGGCCGGCCGACCATCCGCTGATCGTGCACGTGGCCGCCGGCACCAAGGGCACCGAGGCGCTGTCGCGCTTCGCCCAGCCGCTGCCGCCGTTCGCGCAAAAGCTGGTGCAGGCCTTCTGGCCCGGACCGCTGACCCTGATCGTCACGCGCCAGCCCGGCGTGGCCGCCGCCGCCGCCGGCGGGCAGGACACCATCGGCCTGCGCTGCCCCTCGCATCCGGTGGCGCAGACGCTGCTCGAGGCCTGCGCCGAGCAGGGCGTGCCCGGCCTCGCGGGCCCGAGCGCCAACCGCTTCGGCCGCGTGAGCCCGACCACCGCGCAGCATGTGTTCGGCGAATTCGGCGACACCGTGCCGGTGATCGACGGCGGCGCCTGCGAGGTCGGCATCGAGTCGACCATCGTCGACTGCAGCCGCGGCGCGCCGGTGCTGCTGCGCCCGGGGCTGATCACGCGCGCGCAGATCGAGGCCGCCTGCGGCGAACGCCTGCGCGACCGCGAACTCATGGCCATGCCCGATCCGCGCGCCTCGGGCACGCTCGAGGCGCACTACGCGCCCGACGCCAAGGTGCGGCTGATGGACGCCAAGGCGATCCAGACCGGCCTCGACGTGCTCGGCGCCAATGCCGCCCACATCGCGATCTGGACCCGCAGCACGGTGCGCAGCCGTTCGCAGCGCGTGGTGCAGCGGCGCATGCCCGACGACGCCGCCGCCAGCGCGCAGCAGCTGTTCGCGGTGCTGCGCGAGTTCGACGCCCAGGGCGTCAAGCTGATCTGGGTCGAGACGCCGCCCGACACGCCCGAGTGGGAGGGCGTGCGCGACCGCCTGCAGCGGGCCGCCGCGGCCTGAGATTCGCGCACCATGAAAAAAGGCCCGGCAGTACCGGGCCTTCTTCTTGGGTGGAAGCCTCGACGGGCCTCAGCCCCCCGCCGCCAGCACGCCCTGGAAGAAGCCGCGTGCCGCCGCCAGGCAGAACGGCGGCGCCAGCGTGCCGTGGTAGGCCAGCATCACGGCGCGGTCCTTGTCGGCGTCGCTGCCCTCGGTGCCCTGCTTGAGCACGTCCTTGGCCTGCGCGAAGCCGGCGCGCGCGGCCGAGTAGGCATCGGTGGCCGCGCTGTCCTCGAGGTCGACCACGGTCAGCTGCTGCGCCGGCATGCCCTTGGCGCGGAAGTAGCCGGCGGTGGCGCGCGTGCTCAGGAAGTTGACGGTCGGGTCCTGCGCGCCGCCGCACATCAGCACCGGCTTGGCCGGCACCCAGTTGCGCAGGTCGTTGGCGCGCGCCGCCTTGCGGAAGCCCAGCGTGGGCGCGCAGTCGAGCGGCGTGGCCGAGCTCAGCGAGGCCGGCGTGGCCGGCAGCGCGTTGCCGGGGCAGCGACTGCCGTCGATGTCGCTGGAGGCGCGCGTCAGGTAGCTCTGGCGCACCAGGTTGCCGGCGCCGTAGAAGATCGACAGCGAGGGATCGACCGGGCCGGGCGTGGCGCCGGCCGGGTACAGCGCGAGCTGCGGCAGCTTGCCCTGCGCGATCAGCGTGCTGGTGGGCGTGAGGCTCGGCAGCAGGGTGTCGATGCCGGTCGCGTACTGCGCCTCGTAGATGTCGCTGGTGCTGCCGTAGACGTCGCCGAACTGCTGCTGCCAGCTGGTCGACAGCAGCGGCACGAACAGCGTGCTGCCGAGCGCCGGCCAGCCCTTGAAGTTGTAGTCCACCAGCAGGCTGATGGCCGAGGGCGCCGACAGCGGCGCCGAGGCCGTCACCGTCTTGCCCGTGGCCTGCAGCTCGCGGTGCGCGGCCAGCGCCACGTAGCCGCCCTGCGAATAGCCGGTGACGAACAGCGAGCCCGCGTCCGAGGCGTCGATGTTGGCGAAGGTCTTGCGCGCGGCGGTCAGCGCGTCGACCATGTCCTTGCCCTGCTGGTCGCCGTTGAGGTAGGGGTGGTAGGGCAGCGTCGACTTGTCGTAGCCCGCGTAGTTGGGCGCCACCACGATGAAGCCCTGCGCCGCCAGCATGGCCGCGACCACCACGCCTTCGCCGGCGGCGGCCTGGTTCACGTCGGCCCACTTGGCGATGTTGTAGTCGCGCGCGGCATTGGTGCCGTGGGCGTACAGCACGATCGGGCGCGGGCCGCTGCAGGCCGCGTCGCCGCCGCGCGGCACCATGATGGCGGCCGTGGCGTTGGTGGCCTCGCCCTTGCCGCCGACGGTGCGGTATTCGAGGTAGCGCGTGTCGATGCCGCACTTGGGCTGGCCCGACACCTGCAGCAGCGCCTTGCCCTTGTCGTCGAGCTGCAGCAGCGCGCGGAAGTCGCCGGCCGACAGGCTCAGCACGCGCTCGGGCGGGTTGGTCACCACCGAGCCGCGGCCGGTGTCCTCGGGCGGCGGCGTGGTCGGCGGGAAGATGCCGATGCCGCCACCACCGCCCCCGCCTCCGCAGGCCGAGAGCAGCAGCGCCGCGCCCGCGAGGGCGACGGCGAACAGGTGGCGGGAAGAAGCGGATGGCCTTGCGGGCGGCACGGGTCTTTGCACGTCTTTGTCTCCTGGATCGATGGGGGTGCGCGATGCGCACCGTGGCCCGGCGTGGCGGGCGAACGGGCGTTCGATTCTGTCAGCGCCGCCGCGGCGCGCAAGCGGTGGCGGCCTACACAACGTTTTCAGTACAGGCCGCGCCCCTTGGCCTTGAACCTTCAGTTGTCCTGCGCGGTCCAGTCGACCAGCGCGTCGAAGGCCGCGCGCGCCGCGCCCGCGTTCTCGGCGTTGGCGATCGCCACCAGCACGTAGCGCCGGCCGCTCGCGCCATGCACGTAGCCGGCGATGCCCGAGGCGTCGCGCAGGGTGCCGGTCTTCAGGTGCGCGGCGCCGCCCGAGCGCAGCGTGCGCTTGCGCAGGGTGCCGTCCACGCCGAGCGCGGGCAGCGAGCCCACGAGCTCGGGCATCACCGGCGAGCGCCAGGCCACCTGCAGCATCTTGCCGAGCGCGGCCGCGCTGATGCGTTCGTCGCGCGACAGGCCCGAGCCGTTCTCGAACACCGGCGGCGCCTCGCCGGTGCCGATGCGGTCGCGCCACCACTGGACCAGCGCGCCGCGCGAGGCCTCGAAGGTGCCGCGGTTCTTCTGCGTGAGGCCGAGGGTCAGGAACACCTGCTGCGCCATCACGTTGTTGCTGTACTTGTTGATGTCGCGGATCACCTCGGGCAGCGGCGGCGAGGCGAACTCGAACGCCGGCTTGAGCCCCGCGGGCACGCGGCCCTCGCGCATCTGGCCGCCCACGCGCCCGCCCATCTCGGCCCACAGGCCGCCGATGGCGCGCAGCGCGTAGCTGCGCGGATCGGCATAGGCCACGGCCCAGCTCTTCTCGCCGCAGGCGGCGGGAAAGCCGCCGTTGAAGCGGATGCGGTTCGGATCGCCGTAGTCGGCGCGCAGCGCCGTGCGCCAGTCGCCGCATTCGCCGGGCGACAGCGGCACCGTCGGCGGCATCGCCACGGCCGCGAGCGGCGGCTCGTAGCTCACGCGCGCGAACTGGCCGCCGCGGTCGGGAACGAAGCTCATGTTGACCGACTTGAAGTTCAGCAGCAGCGCGTCGGGCGAGGCGTTGTAGGGCCGCAGCGGCTCGCCGTCGAAGGCGCCCGGGTCGTTCTCGACCGTGTTCTCGAACGCGCTGCGGTCGATCACGATGTCGCCGCTCACGCTGGTGATGCCCAGGCCCTGCACGTGGCGCAGCAGCAGCCACATGCGCTCGATCACCAGCTTGGGATCGCCCTGGCCCTTGATGTAGAGGTTGCCGTTGAGCACGCCGTTGGCGATGTTGCCCTCGACGTAGACCGGCGTGTTCCAGGTGTAGGCCGCGCCCAGCAGGTCGAGCGCGGCGTAGGTGGTCACCAGCTTCATGATCGAGGCGGGATTCACCGGCACCTGCGTGCGCCAGGCCAGCCGCGGCGGGCGCAGTCCGTCGGCATCGGCGACCAGCATGGTCACGGCGTCGCGCGGCAGCTTGGCGCGGGTGAGCGCGGCATCGACCTCGGCCGGCAGCGGCTGCTGGGCGTGGGCGCCGGCCGCCAGGCACAGCGCGATGGCGCAGAGCGCGCGGGAAGGACGGGAAGGATGGGGGAGGGGGAGGCGTGCGACGGTGACAGCGGGCATGCGGCCCATTATCCCGGCGCGAAAAGATGCAGCCGCGCGTGGTACAGCAGCAGGATCGTCTTCGCGTCCGCGATGCGGCCGTCGGCCACCATCGCCAGCGCCTCGTCGATGCCGAACTCGAGCACCTCGATGTCCTCGCCCTCCTCGGCCAGCCCGCCGCCCGCGCCCACGCGCATCGAGGGCTCGTACTCGGCGACGAAGAAGTGCAGCTTCTCGGTCACCGAGCCCGGGCTCATGAAGCATTCGAAGACCTTGTGCACCGCGCCCAGCCGGTAGCCGAGCTCCTCCTCGACCTCTGCGCGGATGCGTTCCTCGGGCGCCGCGTTGTCGAGCAGGCCGGCGGCGGCCTCGATCAGCAGGTCGTCCCAGCCGTTGACGAAGGCCGGGTAGCGGAACTGCCGCGTCAGCAGCACCGTGCGCCGCGCGCGGTTGTAGGCCAGCAGGGTGGCGCCGTTGCCGCGGTCGTAGGTCTCGCGGTGCATGCGCTGCCAGCTGCCGTCGTTGCGGCGCCAGTCGAAGGCCGTGGTCTTCAGCGTGTACCAGTTGTCGGACAGAAGGGTGACTTCGTGCACCCGGACGCGGTCTTGCAAGGTCATGGCGACGAGCATAGGCGCGAATTCGTGCAATAACAAGAAAAATCGTGCAATCGCGTGCAGCCGCCGCTACCATCGGCCCATGCTCACCCGGCAGCGCAAGCAACACATCCTCTCGGTCCTGGCGCGCGACGGCCAGGTGGTCGCCAAGCCGCTCAGCGAGGCGCTGGGCCTGTCGGAAGACACGATCCGGCGCGACCTGCGCGAGCTCGCGGCCGAGGGCCGGCTGCAACGGGTGCACGGCGGCGCGCTGCCGCTGGCGCCGGCCGAGGCCGACCTCGCGGGCCGCCAGCGCATCGCGCCCGGGGAGAAGGTGGCGATAGGCCGCGCCGCCGCGCGCATGGTGCGCCCGGGCCAGGTGGTGTTCGTCGACGGCGGCACCACCGCCGTGCAGCTCGCGCGCCACCTGCCGCTGGACCTGCGCGCCACCGTCGTCACCCACAGCCCGCTGGTGGCGGCCGAACTGGCCGGCCATGACCGGCTCGAGCTGCTGCTGATCGGCGGGCGGCTGTTCCGGCATTCGATGGTGGCGGTGGGCGCGGCCGCGATGGACGCCATCTCGCGCGTGCATGCCGACCTCTACTTCATGGGCGTCACCGGCGTGCATGCCGAGGCCGGCCTGACCACCGGCGACAGCGAGGAGGCCGAGATCAAGCGCGCGTTGATGGCCGCGGCCGCCGAGACCGTGGTGCTGGCCTCGTCCGAGAAGCTGGGCGCGGCCTCGGCCTGGGTCGTGAACCCGGTGCGCGCGGCCGCGCGGCTGCTCGTGTCGCCCGAGGCGCCCGAGAAGGCGCTGGCGCCGCTGCGCCGGGCCGGCCTCGCGATCGTGCGCGGCGATGCCGCGGGCCGCGATTCGCCCCCGCCGGGCGGGGGCCGCGAGGCCCCTCGATAATCCGGGGGATGCCCGCCGCGCCCCCGATGCCTTCCCCTGCCCGCCTGTCCCCCCGCGCCGTCGGCATCGGCGCGGCCGCGATCACCGTGCTGGTGTGGACCGCCTTCATCGTCATCGCGCGCGCCTCGGCCGGCCGCTCGCTGTCTCCGTTCGACATCGCCTTCGCGCGCATCTGCGGCGCCAGCCTGGTGCTGGTGCCGTGGGGCGCGTGGCTCGTGATGCGCGCCCGCGCCGGTGGTGCGCAGACGGCGGCCTCCTTCTTCGGCCTGTCGCCGCTGTCGCTGCGCGTCACGGCCATGGCCGGCGTGTCCGGCGGCGTCGCCTATGCCGTGTGCGCCTACTGCGGCTTCTTCTTCGCGCCGGCCAGCCATGCCTCGGTGCTGCTGCCCGGCAGCCTGCCGCTGTGGACCACCCTGCTGGCCGCGCTGGTGCTGCGCGACCGCATCACGCCGCTGCGCGCGCTCGGGCTGGCGCTGATCGTCGCGGGCGACCTGCTGGTGGGCGGGCGCAGCCTGCTGCATGCCTTCGAGGGCGGCGAGGTCTGGAAGGGCGACCTGCTGTTCATGGGCGCGGCCTTCTGCTGGGCCTGCTACAGCATCGTGGTGCGCCGCCACGGCCTCGACGCCGTGCGCACCACCATCGCCATCACCGTGTTCGCGCTGCTGAGCTACGTGCCGGTCTACAGCCTGCTGGTGGCCGGCGGCTGGGTCGCGAGCCGCATCGGCAGCGCGCCCTGGGGCGAGCTGGCGTTCCAGATGCTGTTCCAGGGCATCGGCTCGGTCGTGGTGTCGGGCATCACCTTCACGAAGATGGTCCAGCACTTCGGTCCGGTGCGCACCACCATGATCACGGCGCTGGTGCCCGGCCTGTCGGCGCTGGGCGCGGTGCTGTGGCTCGACGAGCCGCTCTACTGGAACCTGATCGCCGGCCTGCTGCTGGTGACCGCCGGCATCCTGTTCGGCGTGCAGAAGCCGGCGCCCGCGCGCGCCGCCGGCCTGGTGCCGGCCGTGGCCGCGGTGGCGGGAGGGCGTCGCGATGCCTGATGTGTTGGCCTTCGACACCAGCACCGAGCAGCTGTCGATCGCGGTGCGCCGCGGCGAGCGCGTGTGGACCCACGAGGGCGCGGGCGGCGCCCAGTCCTCGGCCACGCTGATCCCGCTGATCCAGCAGCTGCTGGCCGAGGCCGGCCTCGCGCTCGCGCAGCTCGATGCCATCGCCTTCGGCCGCGGCCCGGGCTCGTTCACCGGGCTGCGCACCGCCTGCGCGGTGGCGCAGGGCCTGGCGCTCGGCTCGGGCGTGCCGCTGCTGCCGGTCGACACCCTGCTGGCCGTGGCCGAGGAGGCGCGCCATGCCTTCGGCGCGCAGCGCACGGTGGCGCTGCTCGATGCGCGCATGGAGGAGATCTACGCCGCGCGCTACGACTTCGAGGCCCATGGCCCGCTCGGCGAGCCCGCCGCCGGCGCCGAGGGTCCGCTGCTGATGGCGCCCGAATCGCTCGCGGTGCCGCCCGGCTGGGCGCTGGCCGGCAATGCCTTCGCCGCCTACGGCGAGCGCCTGCCGGCCGCGGCCGCGCGCCACGCCGTGCTGCCCACGGCCGCCGCCCTGCTGCGCCTGGCCCCCGCGCTGTTGGCGGCAGGCCGCACCGTGCCCGCGGCGCAGGCCTGGCCGCTCTACGTTCGCGATAAAGTGGCGCAAACCACCGAGGAACGTGCCGCCATCAAGGCGGCCGCCGCCCACCACAACACACCGCCCGCGACCGCATGAGCGCCCTCCCGCAACCCGTGGAAGCCCGCCTCGAGCCGCTCACCATCGAGCGCCTCGACGCCGTCTGCGCCGTCGAGCAGACCGCCTACAGCCATCCCTGGACGCGCGCCAACTTCACCGACTCGATCGCCGTCGGCTACCACTGCCAGTGCCTGCTGGCGCCGGTCGCCGGCACCGGCATCGAGGCGGCGCGCTTCTCGCCGGTCACCAGCCTCGGCGAGATGCTGATCGGCTACTTCGTGGCCATGAAGGGCGTCGACGAGGTGCACCTGCTCAACATCACCGTGGCGCCGGCGTTCCAGCGCCAGGGCTGGGCGCCGCTGATGCTCGAGGCGCTGACCGGCTGGTCGCGCGCCCAGGGCGCCCAGTGGCTGTGGCTCGAGGTGCGCCAGAGCAACCGGCGCGCGCTCGACATCTACCTGCGCCAGGGCTACCGCACGGTCGGCGTGCGCAAGGGCTACTACCCGGGCGCCGAGGGCGGCCGCGAGGACGCGATCGTCATGAGCATGCGCCTCAACGAAACCGGCAGTGCCTGGGGAGCCTTGCGATGAACGCCGCCGTGCAGACCCTGCGGCTCGATGCGCGCCAGCGCGCGATGCTCGACGAGATGGGCGTGAAGGTCTGGTGGCCGGTGCCCGAGGCGGTCGAGGCCGTCGAAGCCCCCGTGGCCGTGGCGCCGGTGGCGGAGGACGAGGCCGAGCCGGTCGACATGCCGCCGCCGGACGCCCGCCACGACACCCGTTACGACCCCGCCCCCGAACCCGAACCGGTCGCGCAGCGCGCCCCGGCCGCCGCGCGCGCGCCCGTGGCCGCGCCGCCGCCGCGCCCGGCGCCGGTTCCCGCCGGCCACGGCGCGGCCGTGCTGGTCGAGGCGCCGCGCCGTCTCTATGCCGATGCCGCCGAGGGCGTCGCGCCGCAGGGCGGCTGGCTGGTGCTGGCCGACATGCCGCCCGAGGCCGACGGCCGCCACGGCGAGCCCTTCGCGGGCGACGCCGGCCGGCTGCTCGACAACATGCTGCGCGCGCTCAAGCTGCACGAGGGCGGCGTGCCGGTGCACCTGATGCGGCTGCACCGCGGCGTGGCCTCGGGCCAGCCCGGCGGCCCGCGCGCGCTCGACGAGGCCTTCGCCGAACACGCCGCGGCGCTCGCGCCCCGGCTGGTGCTGGCCATGGGCCCGCTGGCCGCGCAGGGCCTGATGCAGAGCGGCGAGCCGCTCGGCAAGCTGCGCGGCCGGGTCGGCCAGGCGGCGCAGCTCGAGGGCGTGCCGGTGGTCGCCACCTACCACCCGGCCTACCTGCTGCGCAACCCGGTCGACAAGGGCCGGGCCTGGGCCGACCTGTGCCTGGCGGCTGCGCAGCAGCCCGAGGCGGGATGAACCTGGCCTGAGCCTGAGCCTGAGCCTGGGCGGGGCCGGGCCGGGGGCCCCCTTTAAAATCGCCCCCATGACTTTCCTCGACAAGCTTGCCGCCGCGCAGCAAACAAACGGTTCGTTGCTCTGCGTGGGGCTCGATCCGGAGCCGGCGAAGTTCCCGGGGCAGTTCAAGGGCGACGCGCGCCGCATCTACGACTTCTGCGCCCGCATCGTCGACGCCACGGCCGACCTCGCCATCGCCTTCAAGCCGCAGATCGCCTACTTCGCGGCCCACCGCGCCGAGGACCAGCTCGAGCAGCTCATGGAGCACATGCGCCGCAACGCGCCCCAGGTGCCGACCATCCTCGACGCCAAGCGCGGCGACATCGGCTCCACCGCCGAGCAGTACGCCATCGAGGCCTTCGAACGCTATGGCGCCGACGCGGTCACGCTCTCGCCCTTCATGGGCTTCGACTCGGTCGAGCCCTACCTGCGCCACCACGGCAAGGGTGCGTTCCTGCTGTGCCGCACCAGCAACCCCGGCGGTTCCGACCTGCAGGGCCAGCGGCTGGCGAGCGTCGAGGGCCAGCCCTTCCTCTACGAGCACGTGGCGCGGCTGGCGCAGGGCCCGTGGAACCTCAACGGCCAGCTCGGCCTCGTGGTCGGCGCCACCTACCCGGCCGAGATCGAGCGCGTGCGCGCGCTGGCGCCGACGGTGCCGCTGCTGATCCCGGGCGTCGGCGCCCAGGGCGGCGACGCGGTCGCCACGGTGCGCGCCGGCTGGCGCGCCGACGCGCCGATCGTCGTGAACTCCTCGCGCGCGATCATCTATGCCTCGTCGGGCGACGATTTCGCCGAGGCCGCGCGCGCCGCGGCGCGGACCACGCGCGACACGCTCGAAGCCGCCAAGGCCTGAGACCCCCCAGCCGTTCACGCTGAGCCTGTCGAAGCGCCGCGCAGGGCTTCGACAGGCTCAGCCTGAGCGGTGCGGGGCGAGCTTGCGCGTCCTTCCGCTCGTTCTCAGGCCCGCCGCAGCCGCGTGAACAGCTCGAACTCCCAGTTGCGCATCCCCAAGAGCAGCGTGTAGCCCTCGCGGTCCTTGGGCGACAGCTTCTGGTCGGTCTGGTGCTGCTGCGCGAAGTCCTGCGCCACGCGCTGCAGCCGCTCGAGGAAGGCCGGCGCCAGCGAACGGCTGATCGAGCCGTGCACCAGCAGCAGGCCCTCGGCCGGGCCGTCGAAGCCGCCGCGGTAGTAGTCGAGCACCACGTTCTCGCGGAAGAACTCCATCACCGGCCCGTGCGGGCGCCAGCGGAAGGTCTTGGCGAGCTTCAGGCGATACCGGTTCAGCGGCCGCAGCTCGATGATCCCGATCCGGTCGAGCTGGGCCAGGAAGCCGATGCACTCGGCCTCGCTGATCCGGTAGGCCGTCACGATCTGCTCCAGCGTCCACTGGCTCAGCACGCTGATCGCCACCAGCAGCAGCTTCTTGTCCTTGACCACGGCCTTCTCCTGCTCGTGCGTCAGTTCCTTGAGCAGCGGCTGGGCGTCGGCCACGCGCCGCGCCAGCTCGGCGAAATCGATCTTCAGCGCGCGGCAGATGGCGTCCACGCGCGACAGCGGCATGTCGCTCTTGGCCAGCATCCGCTTGACGCTGGACTCGGCCATGTCGAGCGAACGCGCCAGGTCGGCGTAGGTCATGCGGGCGCTCTTGAGTTCGTTCTTGAGGGCCTGGACGAGGTCGACGGTGGTGCTCATGAAGGTGGCGGGGTTCCGGTTGGGTATCGGTTGGAGATACCGATGGGTGTGAAATAGTGCCTCGTATCGATTCTCGATGCCTGGGGAGAGGCTGGCAACTAAATTCCGCCCGCCAACCGATCGGCCATCCCGCCATCACCCAACTTCGAGAACAGACATGCTCCTCCACTCCCTGACACGTCGCGAACGTGGCCTGGCCTTCTTCCTGGGCCTGCTGCTGCTGATCGGCATCGTCGGCCCCGCGCTGCCGGCCGCCGAGGTCGCGATCGCCCTGGTGTTCGCCGACACCCGTTCCTGGCACGGCCTGCCCAACGCCATGGACGTGCTGAGCAACCTGCCCTTCGTCTTCATGGGCTGCTGGGGCCTGTACTGGCTCAACCGCATCGACCGCGCGCACCACGAGGCGCTGGCCGGCTTCCCGCTCGCGCCGCCGGCCAGCGATCCGCCCGACAACACGCTCGACTGCGCGTGGCTGTTCTTCGCCGGCCTGATCGCCACCGCCGCCGGCTCGGCCTTCTATCACCTGGCGCCCGACGCGCCGCGGCTGGCGGCCGACCGCGCCGGCATGGCGGTCGCCTTCGCCGGCCTGATCGGGGTGGCGGTCTGCGAGCGCGTGAGCCAGCGCGCCGGCTGGCCGGCCGCCTGGTTCGTGCTCACCACCGGCCTGCTGTCGGCCGAGATCGCGCAGGAGACCGGCAACGTGCTGCCCTGGGCGCTGGTGCAGTTCGGCGGCATGGCGCTGGTGCTCACGCTGGCGCTGTCGCGGCCGATGCCCGGCGCCGTCGGCCTGCGCCTGGGCTGGGTGATCGCGGCCTACGTGCTGGCCAAGGCCTTCGAACTCGCCGACCAGCCGATCTACGAGGCCACGCACGGCGTGATCTCGGGCCACACGCTCAAGCACCTGTGCGCCGCCCTGGCCGCGCTGCCGGTGCTGGCCGCGCTCAAGCGGCTCGACAGCGGCTGGCGCGCCGTGGCCCTGCGGCACAATCCCGGCGCGGCCGCCCTGACGGCCTGACGACAGCCCCCGGCCCCGCGAGCCTTCCCCGCGCAGGCCGCGCGGAGCCGCCAAGAGGAGAAGCTTCCGAATGACCACGCCCGCCGCTGCCCCGTCCGAGGCGAATGCCCATGCCAACCAGTTCGCGCTGCTCGGGCAGCGGCGTTTCGCGCCCTTCTTCTGGACCCAGTTCGCGGGCGCGGCGAACGACAACCTGTTCAAGTTCGCCTTCACCGTGATGGTGACCTACCAGCTGCAGCTCAGCTGGATGCAGCCCTCGATGGCGGGGCTGGCGATCGGGGCGCTGTTCATCCTGCCGTTCCTGCTGTTCTCGGCCACCGCGGGCCAGCTCACCGACAAGTTCGACAAGACGAAGATGATCCGCTTCGTCAAGAACCTCGAGATCGCGATCATGCTGATCGCGGCCTGGGGCTTCGTGCGCGCCGACGCGGTGATCCTGCTGGGCTGCGTGTTCCTCATGGGCCTGCACTCCACCCTGTTCGGCCCGGTCAAGTTCGCCTACCTGCCGCAGGTGCTCGACGCGCGCGAGCTCACGGGCGGCAACGGCATGGTCGAGATGGGCACCTTCATCGCGATCCTGCTGGGCCAGGTGGCCGGCGGCCTGCTGGTGGCGGTGCCGCAGATCGGCCACCTGAGCGTGGCCGTCGCCTGCGTGGCCCTGGCGCTGGCCGGGCGCGCCGTGGCCCAGGCGATCCCGCCCGCGCCGGCCACCGACCCGAGCCTGGTCGTCAACTGGAACCCGGTCAGCGAGACCTGGCGCAACCTCAAGCTGGCGCACGAGAACATCGTGGTGTTCCGCTCGCTGCTGGGCATCTCGTGGATGTGGTTCTTCGGCGCCGTGTTCCTGAGCCAGTTCCCGAGCTTCGCCAAGGAGGTGCTGCACGGCAACGAGCAGGTCGCCTCGCTGCTGCTGGTGGTGTTCTCGATCGGCATCGGCGTCGGCTCGCTGCTGTGCGAGACGCTGAGCCGGCGCCAGGTCGAGATCGGGCTGGTGCCGCTGGGCGCCATCGGCATGAGCGTGTTCGCGATCGACCTGTACTTCGCCGCGCGCGGCCTGCCCGCGGTGCCCGAGATGGGGCTCGGCGCCTTCCTGCGCCAGAGCGCGCACTGGCGCGTGATGGCCGACCTGGCGCTGCTGTCGCTGTTCGCGGGCCTCTACAGCGTGCCGATGTACGCGCTGATCCAGCTGCGCAGCCAGCCCACGCACCGCGCGCGCATCATCGCGGCCAACAACATCCTCAACGCCCTGTTCATGATCGGCAGCTCGGTCATCGCCGGCGCGCTGCTGGGCGCGGGCTTCACCATCCCGCAGATCTTCCTGTTCACCGGCATCGCCAACGCGGTGGTGGCCTTCTACATCTTCATGCTGGTGCCCGAGTACCTGCTGCGCTTCGTGGCCTGGGTGCTGTCGCGCTTCGTCTACCGCTTCGACATCCGGGGCGACGAGCACATCCCCGTCGAGGGCCCGGCCGTGCTGGTGTGCAACCACGTGAGCTTCATCGACGCGGTGCTGCTGATGGCCGCGAGCCCGCGGCCGATCCGCTTCATCATGGACCACCGCATCTTCAAGGTGCCGGTGCTCGGCTGGCTGTTCAAGCTCGCCAAGGCGATCCCGATCGCGCCGCAGAAGGAGGACCCGGCGGCCTACGAAGCGGCCTTCGCCAAGGCGCTCGGCGTGCTGCGCGAGGGCGACCTGCTGGCCATCTTCCCCGAGGGCGCGATCACGCGCGACGGCGCGCTGCAGCCCTTCAGGGGCGGCGTGATGAAGATCGTGGACAGCGCGCGCGCCGAGGGCATCGAGCCGCCCGTGATCCCGATGGCGCTGACCAACCTCTGGGGCTCGTTCTTCAGCCGCATCGAGCTGCGCGGCGGCGAGCCGGTGGCGATGGTCAAGCCCTTCCGCCGCGGCTTCTTCAGCCGCGTGGGCCTCAACGTCGGCGCACCGGTGGCGCCGGCCGAGGTGCGGCCCGAGCTGCTGCAGCAGCGCGTGGGCGGGCTGCTGAGTCCCTGAGTCGGGGACCGCTCGCACGGACAGGCCGCCTTCGGGCGGCCTTTCTCTTGGGGGGCGAGATACCCCGAAAAGTATCCGTTGGAGATACCGCCGGAGCCGAAACGCTGAACCGGTCGAATCATTCGAGTCCCGCGGCGCGGGGGCGGACCATCATCCGCCCACCTTCACTACGCCGCGAGGCACTCATGCAAACTCACATAGCCAACACCATCGCCAACGCCCCGGTCCAGCGCGACACGCGGGCCTGGCAGTTCCAGGTCTGGGCGTCCTTCGCGATCGCCGTCTTCCTCTGCGCGACCGGCCTGAGCTGGCTGCCGGGCGAGGCACTGGACCGGGCCTTCATGGTGATGGGCTATGTGTTCTGCCTGAGCACCGCCTTCGTGCTGTCGAAGTTCGTGCGCGACAACCAGCATGCCGCCGGCCGCGACCTGCCGATGTGGAAGCTGGTCGTCTGGGGCAGCTTCTTCGTCGCCATGCTGCTGACCGGCTGGGGCCTGCTGCGCATGGAGGTCAACGACACCTACAAGGCCTTCCTCGGCGTGAGCTGGCTGTTCCTGATCAGCTCGGCCTTCACGCTGGCCAAGACCCTGCGCGACCGCCACGAGGCCGACCTCGCCGAAGCGCGCCTGCAAGGCCGCCGCGCCGCCCGCGCCGAAGCCGCCCAGACCCCGGCCGCCGAATGACCGCCCGCACCCCGCACGCAAGGAGCCCGCTCATGAACACCGCTTTCGCCCGCAAGTCCCTGGCCACCGTCCTCGTGGCCGCCTGCACCGCCTTCGCCGCGTTCGCGGCACCCGTGGCCCGCGCCCAAAGCGACGCCTCCGTCGCGCTGTCGATGCTGCCCGTGGCCTCGGTGCTGGTCGGCGCCTCCGCGGTCGGTGCCGCCGGCGCTTCGGCCGCCAGGGCCAGCGAAGTGCCGGCCGCGCTCTCGGTCGGCGGCTCGGTCCTCACCGTGGTCGCCGTCGAGGCCTCGGCCGACGGCACGGTCTACGTGCTCGAACGCACCGCCGACGGCGCGCGCGCCAGCGTCAAGGTGGCGGGCCGCGTGGCGCAGGGCGCGTCGACCGCGGTCGGCACCGCCATCGTCGTCAGCGTGATCGGCACCGGCGTCGTGCTCTCGGCCGCGGGCGAGGTGCTGGCCTTCGTGCCCAACGCCATCGGCCGCGCGCTGCTGGCCAACGAGAGGCTGTCGTGAAGCGCGTCGCCTTGCTGGCGCTGGCCGCGTTCGTCGTGGCCGCCGCGACGACGCAGGCGCAGGCCGGCCGCTCGTGCGAGCAGGTCAAGCCCGGCGCCGCGCTGATCGCCAAGGGCATGGAACTGGCCGAGCGCACCTCGCAGCAGCTCGATGCCAGCGGCGCGCGCGTCGTCGTGCTGGCGCGCGCCGGCCAGGACCTCAGCAAGTACGGCCTGCGCTACTCGCACCTCGGCCTGGCCTACAAGACCGAGGCCGGCCCGTGGCGCGTGGTGCACAAGCTCAACCAGTGCGGCACGGCCGTGGCGGCGGTCTATCGGCAGGGGCTCGGCGAGTTCTTCCTCGACGACCTCTGGCGCTACGAGGCCGCGTGGGTCGTGCCCACGCCGCAGGTGCAGGCGCAGCTGCTGGCCGCGCTGCAGGAGCCGACGCCGCGCCTGGTGCGGCTGCATGCCGCGCCCTACAGCGTCGTCAGCTATGCCTGGGGCCGCAAGTACCAGCAGTCGAACCAGTGGGCGCTCGAGACGCTGGCCGCCGCGATGGAACCCGCCACCATCGCCAACCGCTCGCAGGCGCAGGCCTGGCTGCAGTTCAAGGGCTACGAGCCCACCACCTTGAAGCTCGGCCCGCTGACCCGCCTGGGCGGGCGTGTCGGCTCGGCCAACATCGCCTTCGACGATCACCCCAACGACAAGCGCTTCTCGGACCGCATCGAGACCGTGACCGTCGATTCGGTGTTCGAATGGCTGCAGCGCGCGGGCCTGGGCGCGGCGCCGGTGGCGTTCAAGCTGTGAGCGCGGCCCGCGCGAGAAGAATGGAAGGAACGACGACATGAGCAAATCCCTGCGCCTCTCCGAGAAATGGTTCCGCCGCGGCCTCTGGCTGGTGGCGCTGGTGTTCGCGGGCTTCTTGATCGGGCTGGGCAGCACCATCGTGGGCGACCTGCCGCAGGTCGAGCGCGTGCGCACCATCGAGGACTTCATCGACCATCGCGCGGCCGATCCGCTGCGCGCCACCGTCAAGGCCTCGGAGGCGGCCGAACTGCAGGCCTCGCGCGACCTCGACCAGATCCGGCTGCAGCTGCAGGCCGCGCAGCAGGCCGGCGCCAATGCGCGCGAGACCTTCGGCAACTGGATCGCCACGCGCCGCGCCACCGCGCAGCCCGACCAGGATCCCGAGCTGATCGCGCGCACCAAGGCGCTCGATGCCATCAAGCAGAAGGAGGAGGCGGTGCAGCGCCAGGTCAATGCGCAGCAGCAGCGCATGCTCGACGCGCGCCAGGCCGAGCAGCGCGCGCGCACCGCGCTGGCCGAGCTGGAGCGCGACGCGCAGCTCAAGCTCGACGCCGAGTACCGCCGCATCGAACTGCGCGTGTTCGCCTACCGGCTCGCGCTCACGCTGCCGCTCCTGGTGGTCGCGGGCTGGCTGTTCGTGAAGAAGCGCAAGAGCACCTGGTGGCCCTTCGTCTGGGGCTTCATCCTGTTCGCGCTGTTCGCCTTCTTCGTCGAGCTCGTGCCCTACCTGCCGAGCTACGGCGGCTACGTGCGCTACGCGGTGGGCATCGTGATCACGGTGCTGGTGGGGCGCTACGCGATCGTCGCGCTCAACAACTACCTCGCGCGCCAGAAGCTGGCCGAGCAGCAGCCCGACCAGGTGCGGCGCGAGGAGCTGAGCTACGACACCGCGCTGGCGCGGCTCGACAAGGGCGTGTGTCCCGGCTGCGAACGGCCGGTGGACCTGAAGAACACCGCGATCGACTTCTGCCCGCACTGCGGCATCGGCCTGCACGACCACTGCGAGGTCTGCGAGACGCGCAAGAGTGCCTTCTCGCGCTTCTGCCATGCCTGCGGTGCCTCGGCCGCGGCGTCGGAGCCGGACGCGAAGTCCTTCACGCCCCGGACCCCGCCGCAACCCGCGACCTGAGGAGGGCGGTCACGCGCTCGTGCTACAACCGCCCGCTGCGCCGCGTTCGCGGCCGCAGCCCGGTCCGTTCCATGCCTCACCTCGAAGGAGTACGCGCAATGAGCATCTTCGGCAGCATCCTTTCCAAGATCTTCCCGTCCGCGCAGGCCGCGCAACCGCCGGCCGCGGCACCCGCTGCCCCCGCCGCGCCGGCGCCCGCGGGCGCACCGGCCGCCGCGGCACCGCCGCCGGCCATCACGGTGGTCGACGTCGAGGCCCTGCTCGACGGCATGCCGGGCGCGAAGCAGCTCAACTGGCGCACCTCCATCGTCGACCTGATGAAGCTGCTGGGCCTGGACAGCAGCCTCGACGCGCGCAAGCAGCTCGCGGCCGAACTGAGCTACGGCGCCGACACCAGCGACAGCGCCAAGATGAACATCTGGCTGCACCGCCAGGTCATGACCAAGCTGGCCGCCAATGGCGGCAAGGTGCCGGCCGAACTGCGCGACTGATCCGCGCTGTTTCCACCATGCAAACAGCCCGGCATTGCCGGGCTGTTTGCTTTGGAGGCGCGAAGAAGGCTTCAGGTCCAGCCCGCGTCCACGACGTAGTCCTGCGCCGTGCACATGCGCGAATCGTCGGCCGCCAGGAACAGCGCCATCGCCGCGATGTCCTCGCCCATCACGCGGCCCGGCAGGCACTGGGCCGTGTCGATCTCCGCGCCCGACTCGGGCTTGACCCACAGCCGCAGCTGCCGCTCGGTCATCACCCAGCCCGGCACGATCGTGTTGACGCGGATGTTCTGCTTGCCCAGGTCGCGCGCCAGCGAGCGCGTGAGGCCGCGCACGGCCGCCTTGCAGGCCTGGTAGACCGGGTAGCCGCGGCCCTTCATCATCCAGCTGACCGAGCCGAAGTTGACGATCGAGCCGCCGCCCAGCGCGCGCATGTCGGGCGCCACCGCCTGCGCGGCGAAGAACTGGTGCTTGAGGTTCACGGCCACCAGCCGGTCGAAGTCCTCGTCGGTGACGTCGGCCATCTCGTGGCGGCGGTCGTTGGCCGCGTTGTTGAGCAGCACGCCCACCGGCCCGAAGCGCGAGCGCACCGCATCGATGGTGGCGCCCAGCGCGGCCGTGTCGGTCACGTCGCAGGGCAGGAACAGCGCGGGATGGTCGCCCTGCAACCGGCCCGCGAGCGCCTGGCCCGCGGCGGCGTCGATGTCGCAGAAGCCGACCTTCGCGCCTTGCGCATGGAAGGCCCGCACCAGCGCTTCGCCGATGCCGCTCGCGCCGCCCGAGATGAAGACGGTGCGCTCGGCGAGCGAGGGATAGCGCGCGGTGTAGGGCGAGGGTGCGGTGCTCATGGGTGGGGAAGACGACAGCCTGGAAGCCCGCGAGGTTAGCGCGGAACGCCCGTCGCGTCTCAGACCCCGCGCGCCCGCTCCGACTTGAAGCGCGCGCGGAATTCCGTGAACGTGCCCGCGTCGAGCGCCTCGCGGATCTCGCGCATCAGGTTCAGGTAGTAGTGCAGGTTGTGGATGGTCGTGAGCATCGGCCCGAGCATCTCGCCGCAGCGGTCGAGGTGATGCAGGTAGGCGCGGCTGAAGCCCTCTCGCCCGCCGTCGTTCCAGCTCACGCCCGAGCTGCCCGCGCAGGCATGGCAGGTGCAGCTCGGATCGATGGGCTGCGGGTCGCTCTTGTGGCGCGCGTTGCGCATCTTGAGGTCGCCGAAGCGCGTGAACAGCGTGCCGTTGCGCGCATTGCGCGTGGGCATCACGCAGTCGAACATGTCGACGCCGTCGGCCACGCCCTGCACCAGGTCCTCGGGCGTGCCCACGCCCATCAGGTAGCGCGGCTTGTTCGCGGGCAGCCGGTGCGGCGTGTGGCCCATGATGTGCAGCATCTCCTCCTTGGGCTCGCCCACGCTCACGCCGCCGATGGCGTAGCCGGGGAAGTCCAGCTCGACCAGCGCCGCCAGCGATTCCTCGCGCAGGTTCTCGAACATGCCGCCCTGCACGATGCCGAACAGCGCGTTCGGGTTCGACAGGCGCTCGAATTCCGTCTGGCAGCGCTTGGCCCAGCGCAGGCTCAGTTCCATCGAGATGCGTGCCTCGGCCTCGGTCGTGATGTGGCCCTTGGTGTCGTAGGGCGTGCACTCGTCGAACTGCATCACGATGTCGCTGTTGAGGATGGTCTGGATCTGCATCGAGACCTCGGGCGTGAGGAACAGCTTGTCGCCGTTGACCGGCGAGGCGAACTTCACGCCTTCCTCGCTGATCTTGCGCATCGCGCCCAGCGACCAGACCTGGAAGCCGCCCGAGTCGGTGAGGATCGGCTTGTTCCACTTCTCGAAGGGGTGCAGCCCGCCGAAGCTCTGCATCACGTCCAGGCCCGGGCGCATCCACAGGTGGAAGGTGTTGCCCAGGATGATCTGCGCGCCCATCTCCTCGAGGCTGCGCGGCATCACGCCCTTGACGGTGCCGTAGGTGCCCACGGGCATGAAGATCGGCGTCTGCACCACGCCGTGGTTGAGCGTGAGCGTGGCGCGGCGCGCGTGGCTGTCGGGGTCGGTCTTGAGGAGTTCGAAGGAGAGCATCGGTGTTCCAGGAATTGGGCTGAGCCGTGCGACGTCAGAAGCGCTCTTTGTCGTCGACGATGGTGGTCGGGATTCCTCGCAATTCGGCCTGCAGTTCTGCAAGTGTTGGCGTCTCGCGCTCCAACAGCATCGCATCGCCATAGCTGAAGAAGCGGTAGCGCTGCGCGATGGCGTGCGCATAGAGCGCCATCACGCGCTCGTAGCCCGCGAGGGCCGAGACCAGCATCATCAGCGTGCTCTTGGGCAGGTGGAAGTTGGTGACCAGCAGGTCGACATGCGCGAAGGCGAAGCCCGGCGTGATGAAGATGCGGGTGTCGCCCGCGGCCTCGCCGCTCTTCGCCCACGATTCGAGCGTGCGCACGGTGGTCGTGCCCACGGCCACGATGCGGCCGCCGCGCGCCTTGCACTCGGCGATGGCGCGCTGCGTGGCCTCGGGCACCTCGTAGCGCTCGGCGTGCATGGTGTGCTCGGCGATGTTCTCGGTCTTCACGGGCTGGAAGGTGCCGGCGCCCACGTGCAGCGTGACGCTGGCGCGCTGCACGCCGCGCGCCTCGAGCGCGGCCAGCAGGCCCTCGTCGAAGTGCAGGGCGGCGGTGGGCGCGGCCACGGCGCCGGGCACGCGCGCGAACACGGTCTGGTAGCGGCGCTCGTCCTCGGCCGAGTCGTCGTGCGTGATGTAGGGCGGCAGCGGCACGTGGCCGCAGCGCTCCATCAGCAGGTAGGGGTTCTCGCCCGTGTCGCTCTCGAAGGCGAAGCGGAACAGGGCGCCGTCCTCCTCGGGCCAGCGGCCGAGCAGGGTGGCGCGGAAGCCGCCGACCATCTGCAGCGTGGTGCCCACGGGCGGCTTCTTGCTGACCTTCATGTGGGCCACCACCTCCTGCCCCTGCAGCACGCGCTCGACCAGCAGCTCGAGCTTGCCGCCGGTCGGCTTCTCGCCGAACAGGCGCGCCTTGACGACGCGGGTGTCGTTGAAGACCAGCAGGTCGCCCTCGCGCAGCAGCGAGGGCAGGTCGCGAAAGATGCGGTCGGACGGTGCGGGGCCGGTGCCGTCGAGCAGGCGGGACGCGGTGCGTTCGGTGGCCGGGTGTTGCGCCACCAGCTCGGGCGGCAGGGCGAAATCGAAATCGGAGAGCGTGAAGGCGCGCATGATGCTTGAGGGCCGGACGGGCCCGTTCCAAGAAGGTGGCCGCGAGGGGCCGTTCGGAGAGCGAGGCGGCGATTGTCCCATGGCGCGAAAACCGTCCGCCGCCGCGGGGTCGGGCGAGGGCCGGCGAGGCAGAATCGCCGCATGGTCGATACACATGCAGCGCGCGTTTCGCAGGAGGCCGGGTCCGCGCCCGGACCCTCCGAGGGCGAGCTCTTCAAGAAGATCCTCGGCGCCGCCTGGCAGGGCCTGCATGCCGACATCCGCCGCCGCTTCGACAAGAATCCCTCGCCCGGCAAGGCGCTGCACTACAGCGGCCGGCTCAGCGAGCTGCGCTGCTCGCGCTTCGGCCGGCTGCTGGGCCATCTCACGCAGCCGCTGATCCAGGGCGCGCTGATCCCCTACAGCGACGCCGACTTCCCGGTCGAGATCCAGGTCTACGCCAAGCCGGGCGACCCCGCGATCTACAAGCAGCGCATCTACCGGCTGCACGGGCGCCGGCCGATCCAGTTCACCAGCTTCATGCGCGAGAGCGAGCGCGGCGAGGTGCTCGAGTACGTCGGCATGGGGCTGGGCATGAAGCTGGTGCTCAGCGTGGAGAACGGCAGCCTGCATTTCCGCAGCGACGGCTACTTCTGGGACCTGTTCGGCTGCCGCCTCCCGCTGCCGGGCCTGCTCACGCCCGGCAAGACCTTCCTCTGGCACCACAACGAGACGCCCGAGCGCTTCAACATCCGCATCGAGATCCGCCACCCGCTGATGGGCACCACCTTCACCCAGGTCGGCGTGTTCGAGGAAGTGTCCGCCCCCGCATGATCGACACGCACCTGCTGGCGCTGCAGCTGATGGCGGCCCAGGGCGCGCTCGGCGCCTTCGACACGCTCTACCACCACGAGGGCACCGAGGCGCTGCCGCGGCGCGCCTCGGCCGGGCGCGAACTCGCGATCCACGCCACGCGCTCGTCGATCTACTGCCTGCTGTTCATCGGCCTTTCGTCCTGGGCCTGGCATGGCGCCTGGGCCTGGGTGCTGCTCGCGGTGTTCGGCGTCGAGATCGTGCTCACGCTGTGGGACTTCGTGGTCGAGGACCGCAGCCGCCTGCTGCCGGCCACCGAGCGCGTCACGCACACGGTGCTGGCGATCAACGCGGGCGCCTTCATCGCGCTGCTGGCGCTGGCGGCCGTCGGCTGGGCCGCCGAGCCGACCGCGCTCGCCTGGCAGCCGCAGGGCTGGCTCGGCGCCTTCCTCGCGCTGTGCGGCGTGGGGGTGGGCGTGTCGGGGCTGCGCGATGCCTTCGCGGCGCGCGCGCTGCTGCGGCGCCGGCGCCAGGCGCGGGTGCGCGAGACCGAGGCGCCGGTGCGCTTCGGCGCGCGGCCGCGGCGCGTGCTGGTCACGGGCGGCACCGGCTTCATCGGCCAGATCCTCGTGCGCCACCTGCTGGCCGACGGCCATGCGGTCACGGTGTGGACGCGCGACGCGCGCGCGGCGGCCTGGAACTTCGGCGGCGCGGTGCGCTGCGTGCAGTCGCTGGCCGAGCTGCCGGCGGCCGAGGAGATCGAGGTGGTCGTCAACCTCGCGGGCGCGCGCATCCTCGGCGCGCGCTGGAGCGAGCGGCGCCAGCGCCAGTTGCTGGCCAGCCGCGAAGGCCTGACGCGGCAGCTGGTCGAATGGATGGCCGCGCGCCCGCGCAAGCCCTGGCTGTTGCTCTCGGGCTCGGCCATCGGCTACTACGGCGTGCAGCCGCAGGGCGATGCCACCGCGCTCGACGAGGACGCGCCGCCGCAGGACATCTTCATGTCGCGCCTGTGCCAGCGCTGGGAGCAGGCGGCACAGGCCGCGGTCGCGCTGGAGGTGCAGGTGGCCTGCATGCGCTTCGGCTTCGTGCTGGGCCACCAGGGCTCGCTGCCGCAGCTGTTGCTGCCGGTGCGGCTCGGTGTCGGCGGGCGGCTGGGCAGCGGGCGACAGTGGCTGTCGTGGGTGCATGTGCACGACCTGGTGCGCGCGCTCGCGCATGCCTGGAGCCGGATCGAACGCGAAGGCGGCACGCCGGCCGCGCAGGCCTTCAACGTGACCGCGCCGCATGCGCTGAGCCAGCACGACTTCACGCGCGTCGCGGCCGAGGTGCTGCACCGGCCCTGCTGGATGCCCACGCCCGCGGCGCCCGTGAAGCTGTTGCTCGGCGAGCAGGCCGACCTGCTGCTCGAAGGCCAGCGCGTGGTGCCCGCGCGGCTGCTGCGCGAAGGCTTCCAGTTCATGTTCCCCGATGCGCGCGGCGCCTTGACGGACCTTTGCCGTCCACGCTAGAAGACCTGTCCGTGCCCGCCAAGAAGAAAGCCTCCCCACCCGCCGCCGCGCCGAGCGCACCGGGCGCCGCCACGCCTGCACCCGCCGCGCCCGCCGCCCCGGCCGGGCCACCGGGCAGCGGCCTCAGCGTCGTGCAGCGCGCGCTGCGCAAGCTCGGCCTGGTGCGCGACATCGACTTCGCGCTCTACCTGCCGATGCGCTACGAGGACGAGACCCGCGTGGTGCGACTGGCCGACACGCGCGACGGCGACACCGCGCAGATCGAGGGCGTGGTGACCGAGGCCGAGGTGGCCTACCGGCCGCGGCGCCAGCTCATCGTCACCATCGACGACGGCGGCGAGACCTGCCAGCTGCGCTTCTTCAACTTCTATCCCTCGCAGCAGAAGCAGCTCGCGGTGGGCGCGCGGGTGCGCGTGCGCGGCGAGGTGCGCGGCGGTTTCGTCGGGCGGCAGATGATGCATCCCACGGTCAAGGCCGCGGGCACCGCGCTGCCCGAGGCGCTGACGCCGGTCTACCCGACCGTGGCCGGCCTCGCGCAGCCGGTGCTGCGGCGCGAGGTGCGCTCGGGCCTCGCGCGCGCGGTGCTCGACGAGACCATCCCGGTGCAGATCGGCCTGCGCGGCGCCTGGGACCTGCGCGCCGCGCTGAGCTTCCTGCACTACCCGACGCCCGACGTGGCGATGGCCACGCTCGAGGACCACAGCCACCCGGCCTGGCAGCGCATCAAGGCCGAGGAGTTGCTGGCGCAGCAGCTGTCGCAGATGCAGGCGCGCATGGAGCGCGCGGCGCAGCGCGCGCCGATGCTCGACATGGCGGCCGCGCCCGTCGGCGGCAAGGGCTCGCTGCACGACGCGCTGCTGGCCGTGCTGCCCTTCGGCCTGACCGGCGCGCAGGCGCGCGTGGGCGAGGAGATCGCGCGCGACCTCGGGCGCGCGCTGCCGATGCACCGGCTGCTGCAGGGCGACGTGGGCTCGGGCAAGACAGTGGTGGCCGCGCTCGCGGCGGCGCGCTGCATCGACGCGGGCTTCCAGTGCGCGCTGATGGCGCCGACCGAGATCCTCGCGGCCCAGCATTTCGGCAAGCTGGTCGGCTGGCTCGATCCGCTGCTGGCCGAGCGCGGCCTGCGCGTGGCCTGGCTCACCGGCAGCCAGAAGAAGAAGGAGCGCGACGCCATGGGCGCGGCGGTCGAGAGCGGCGAGGCCGCGCTGGTGATCGGCACCCATGCCGTGATCTCCGAGAAGGTGCGCTTCCACAACCTCGCGCTGGCCATCATCGACGAGCAGCACCGCTTCGGCGTGGCGCAGCGGCTGGCGCTGCGCGGCAAGGCGCGCGACGAACTCGAGCCGCACCTGCTGATGATGAGCGCCACGCCGATCCCGCGCACGCTCGCGATGAGCTACTACGCCGACCTCGACGTCTCCACGCTCGACGAGCTGCCGCCGGGCCGCACGCCCATCGTCACCCGGCTGGTGGCCGAGCACCGGCGCGACGAGGTGATCGCGCGCATCCAGTCGCAGATCGAGCAGGGCCGGCAGGTCTACTGGGTCTGCCCGCTGATCGAGGAGAGCGAGGCGGTCGACCTGCGCAACGCCACCGCCACGCGCGACGAGCTGGCCGACCTGCTCGGGCCGCAGGTCAACGTCGGCCTGCTGCATTCGCGAATGCCCACGGCCGAGAAGCAGGCGGTGATGGCGGCCTTCACCGCCAACCAGATGCATGTGCTGGTGAGCACCACGGTGATCGAGGTCGGCGTGGACGTGCCCAATGCCTCGCTGATGGTGATCGAGCATGCCGAGCGCTTCGGCCTGTCGCAGCTGCACCAGCTGCGCGGCCGCGTGGGCCGCGGTGCGGCGGCCTCGGCCTGCGTGCTGCTCTATGCGCCCGGCGACAGCGGCCGCGTCGGCGAGGCGGCGCGCGCGCGGCTGCGCGCGATGGCCGAGACCGGCGACGGCTTCGAGATCGCGCGCCGCGACCTCGAGATCCGCGGACCCGGCGAGTTCCTCGGCGCGCGCCAGTCGGGCGCGCCGCTGCTGCGCTTCGCCGACCTCACGACCGACACCTTGCTGCTCGACTGGGCACGCGAGCTCGCGCCGCGCATGCTGGAGCAGCATCCCGAGCTGGCGCGGCGGCACATCGACCGCTGGCTCGGCACCAAGGCCGAGTACCTGAAGGCTTGAAGCTGGAAGAGAGGGCGGGCGTCGATCAGCTCGGCCGCCGCGTCAACGCCAGCAGGCAGCCGAAGCCGATCATCATGCTGCCGCTCACGCGGTTGAACCAGCGCATCGCGCGGCTGCCGCCGGCCAGCCGGCGCATGCGCGCGCCGAGCAGCGCATAGAGCGCGATCGCCACCACCTCGAAGACCAGGAAGGTCAGGCCCAGCAGCAGGTAGCTCGATGCGTACGCGCCCGGCACCACGAACTGCGGGAAGAAGGCGGTGAACACCAGGATCGCCTTCGGGTTGCCCGCGGCGACGGTGAACTCCTGCCGCACCAGCACGCGCATCGGCGGCGGACCCGCGAGCTCGCGTGCCTGCCGTGCCAGTTCGGGCGCGGGCGCGCGCAGCAGCCGGATGCCGATCCACACGAGGTAGGCGGCGCCGATCCACTTGACGACGTCGAAGGCCAGCTCGGACGCGACCAGCACCGCGCCCATGCCCAGGCCGGCGATCGCGATCATCAGCGCGAAGGCGACCAGGCGGCCGGCCGCGGCGGTCACGGCCTGCGCGATGCCGTAGCGCGCGCCGTTGCTCACCGAGAGCAGGTTGTTGGGGCCGAACGCCATGTTGATGGCGAAGCAGGCCGGCAGGAACAGCAGGTAGGCGGACAGGGTCATGGCGTCTGCGGTGGGAGGCGGGGGAGGCGACCATTATCCGCAGCGCCGCGGACCGCCGGCTTCAGCCGAAGGTGAAGGCATAGGCCTGCGCGCCGGGGTCGAGGAACTCGATCTCGAACAGCCGCTCGCGCGCGCCCTGCTGCTGGCGCACCAGCTGGTAGAGCCGCTGCGCGTCGACCGTGCCCAGCCCTTGCGCGTCGGTGTCGAAGCCGTGGTCGGCCAGGGGCGGCTGGCCGTCGATGCGCACGCGGAAGCGCACCGGCTTGCCGTCGGCCGCGGGGCCGAGCACCAGGTGCAGGTCGCGCGCCTGGAAGCGGTAGGCGATGCGCCCGCCCGGGCGCGCGAGCACCGCGCGCTCGGCATCGACCGCCCAGTCGCCCGCCAGCGCCCACTGGTTGATGCGCAGCGCGGCCGGCACCTGGTAGGCATGGGTGCGGCCCGCGACCAGCCCGCCCGGCGAGGCGAAGCCCTCGGCGCGTTCCTGGCCGATGTAGGTCTCGCCCGAGCGCACGGGCTCGGTGCCGGGCGCGGCCTGCGTGCCCAGGCCCTGCGGCGCGACCAGCCCCGCGGCGACGCGCGACGGCCCGGCCTCGGCCAGCAGCTGCTGGATCACCTGCTCCGACTTCGCGTACTGGCCCTCGCCGAACAGCTGGTGGCGGATGCGTCCCTGCGCGTCGACGAAGTAGAAGGCCGGCCAGGCCTGGTTGCCGAAGGCGCGCCAGATCGCGTAGTCGCTGTCGATCGCGACCGGGAAGCCGATATCGAGGTCCTTGACCGCGCGGCGCACGTTGGCCGGGCGCTTCTCGAACGCGAACTCGGGCGTGTGCACGCCCACGACCACGAGGCCGGCGTCCTTGTACTTCTCGGCCCAGGCGCGCAGGTAGGGCAGGGCGCGCAGGCAGTTGATGCAGGAGTAGGTCCAGAAGTCGACCAGCACCACCTTGCCGCGCAGCGCCTCGGGCGTGAGCGGCGGCGAGTTGATCCACTCGGTGGCGCCGGCCAGCGCGGGGAACGGGCCCTGGTCGCGCAGGGGGCGCGGCGTGAAGGCGGGGGGTGGTGCTTCGGCGCTGACCCGCATCAGGCCGCTCTGGTCCTCGCGCGCGGACTGCGGCATGGCTTGCGGTGCGGCGGGCTTCGGCGGGCCGAGGCGGTCGAGCAGCGCCTGCTCGAGCGCGGTGGTGCCGCCGCCCGAGAGCCGGCTCAGCAGGCCGGTGTCCAGCCCGAGCGCGATCGCGCCCACGCCCGCGAGCACCGCGGCGCCGGCCGCGCGGCGCAGCCATTCGCCGGTGCGCAGCGAGGCCTTCATGCGCGCGAACATCCGGTGGCCGAACAGCAGCGCGGCCGCCAGCGAGGTGCAGGCGCCGGCCGCGTAGGCCAAGAGCAGCAGCGAGGTGCCGGCGCTGGCGCCGTTGAGCGCGGCGCCGGTCAGGATCAGGCCCAGGATCGGTCCCGCGCAGGGTGCCCACAGCAGGCCCGTGCCCACGCCCAGCAGCAGCGGCGTGAACGCCGAGCCGCCGGTCGGCGCATCGGCCAGCCGCAGCCCGAGCGCCACCAGTGGCCGGCTCAGCCGGTCGGCCAGCGCGGGCAGCAGCAGCGTGAGGCCGAACAGCGCGAGCAGCGCGATCGCCGCGTAGCGCCCCCACTCGTTGAGCGCCACCACCCAGCCGCCGCCCACGGCCGCGAGGGTGGCGACGGCCGCGAAGGCCAGCGCCATGCCCGCGAGCATCGGCAGGCCGTGCGAGCGGAACGGGCGGTCGGCGCGCGCGAACACGAAGGGCAGCACCGGCAGGATGCAGGGGCTCAGGATGGTGAGCACCCCGCCGAGGTAGGCAACGATGAGAACGAGCATGGTGGCGCTCCTGGTTGGGTCGTGGATGGATCGGTGGGGAAGGGGCGTGCGCATCCCCCGCGGCCTCGCGTCGCGCGGCCGCCGTCGGATGTCGCCGTGGTGGGGTGGGGTCGCTCAGTCGCCCGGCGCGGGCCGCGTGCCCAGCAGCAGGCTGGCCTCGAGCCCGCCCTCGGGCCGGTTGGCCAGCCGCAGCTGCGCGCCCATCGCGGTCGCGAGCTGCTGCGCGATCGCGAGGCCCAGGCCGGTGCCGCCGGTGTCGCGGTTGCGCGAGCTCTCGACGCGGTAGAAGGGCTTGAGCACCGCGTCGAGCTCGTCGGCCGGGATGCCCGGGCCGTTGTCGACCACCGCGATGCGCAGCTGGCCGCCGGCGGCCTCGGGCTGCACGCGCACGCTGACCTCGGTGCCGAACTTGAGCGCGTTGTCGATCAGGTTGGCGAGGATGCGGCGCAGCGCGTTGGGCCGGGTCACGATCGGCGTGCCGGCGCGGCCCTCGAGCCGCACCGGCTGGCCCGCGTCCTCGTAGTCGGCCAGCATGCTCTGCACCAGCGCATCGGCATCCACGCGCAGCGGCGGCTCGGTCGCGCCGTGCAGCGTGCGCGCATAGGTCACGCCCTCGCGCACCAGCGACTTCATCGCGTCGAGGTCCTGGCGGAACTTGTCGCGGTCGGGCGTGGCGTCCATCAGCTCGGTGCGCAGCCGCATGCGCGTGATCGGCGTCTGCAGGTCGTGCGAGATCGCGGCCAGGATCTCGACGCGCTCCGACATGTAGCCCGAGATGCGCTGCTGCATCGCATTGAAGGCGCGCGCGGCATGGGCCACCTCGCTCGGGCCGTGCTCGTCGAGCGGCCGGCCCTTGAGGTCGGGCCCGAGCTCGTCGGCCGCGCTCGCCAGCTGCGCCAGCGGCCGCGTGACCAGCCGCACCGCGGCCCAGGCGCACAGCGCCAGCACCAGCAGCTGCACCGCGAGGCCCCACACCAGCCAGGGCGACATCGGCATGTCGACCCGACGCGCATGCACGATCAGCGCCGAGCCGTCGTGCAGCCGCACCTGGATCTCCAGGCCGCCGGCGGGGTTGCCCACCTCGCCGATCTTCACGATCTCGAACGGGCGCATCGCGTCCATGATGGCCTCGCCGAACTGGCGCAGCGAGGCCGAGGCCGGCGTGCCGCCGCCGGCCTCGCCGCCGAGCGTGAAGTGGTAGTTGCGCCGCTCCAGCCGCGCCAGCCAGTCCGCGCGCTCGCCGGCCGGCAGGCGGTCGAGCAGTGCCACCGAGCTCGCGATGTCGCGCTCGATGCCGATCATCATCAGCTCGCGCATCGCGAGGCCGCGCTCGTAGTTGATCGCGCCGAAGGTCAGGGCCTGCGCGATCGCGAGGCCGACCACGATGATCAGCGTGACGCGCGCGAACAGCGAGCGCGGGACGAGCCGGCGCAGCCCGCGGCGGACGGGGGCGGCCTGGCTGGCGGCGGGGCTGGCGGGGGTGGACATGGACGCCTTTATAGACGGGTGGAGGAAGGCTGCCGGCATCGGCCGGCGCGCCGCGGCTCAGACCAGGCGCAGCGTCACGTCGATGTTGCCGCGCGTGGCCTTCGAGTACGGGCAGGTCTGGTGCGCCGCGTCGACCAGGCCCTGGGCCACCTCGCGGTCCAGGCCCGGGATGCTCACGTCGAGCCGGGCCTGCAGGAAGTAGCCGCCGGTGCCGGTGCCAAGGTCGACCTCGGCGTTCACGCTCAGGTCGGCCGGCAGCGCGATCTTCTGCTTGGCGGCGGCCAGGCCCATCGCGCCGATGAAGCAGGCCGACCAGCCGGCCGCGAACAGCTGTTCGGGGTTGGTGCCCTGGCCGGCGGAGCCGGGCGAGGACAGCTGGATGTCGAGCCGGCCGTCGCTGCTGCGCGCGCTGCCGTCGCGGTCGCCGGAGGTGGTGTGGGTCTTGCCGGTGTAGAGGACCTTGTCGATCTGGCTCATGGTGGTTCCTTGGATGGATGAAGAAGGGGTTGTTCGTCGAACGGAACGGATTCTTGGGCCGCGGCCACCCCCGCGGCGCGCCTTGCGTATGCCTGTGTATCCGCGCGAAAAACGCACACAGTACGTTTCACGTCCCCGGGTGCGGCCAGCCGCGAGTGCAACGGCATGTGGCGCTTCGCCGCGCCGGATACTTGGGCATACAAAAGCCGCTCTCGCGCGCCGGCCGGCGGCTACATTGCGCTGCACGACAACCCAGAGACCGCGCCATGAACACCAGGCCTTCCGACCACATCCTCATCGTCGACGACGACCGGGAGATCCGCGAACTGCTGAGCACCTACCTGGTGAAGAACGGCCTGCGCGTGGTGGCGGTGCCGACCGGGCGCCACATGCGCGCGGCGCTCGAGGACTCGGGGCCCTTCGACCTCATCATCCTCGACCTGATGCTGCCGGGCGAGGATGGCCTGACCCTGTGCCGCGACCTGCGCACCGGCAAGTACAAGGCCACGCCGATCCTGATGCTGACCGCGCGCAGCGAGGAGGCCGACCGCATCCTGGGCCTGGAGATGGGCGCCGACGACTACCTGGCCAAGCCCTTCTCGGCGCGCGAGCTGCTCGCGCGCATCCGCTCGGTGATGCGCCGCACCCGCATGCTGCCGCCCAACATGGGCTCGGCCGAGGCCGCGCGCAAGCTGGTGTTCGGCGAATGGCAGGTCGACACGGTGGAGCGCCACCTGCTCGACGAGAGCGGCACCATGGTCGCGCTCAGCGGCGCCGAGTACCGGCTGCTGCGCGTGTTCCTCGACCATCCGCAGAAGGTGCTGAGCCGCGACCAGCTGCTGAGCCTGACCCAGGGCCGCGAGGCCGAGCTGTTCGAGCGCTCGATCGACCTGCTGGTGAGCCGGCTGCGCCAGCGCCTGCGCGACGATGCGCGCGAGCCGCGCTACCTGAAGACGGTGCGCAGCGAGGGCTACGTGCTGGCCGCGGCGGTCGAGGCGCGCGACTAGGCGCCTTTTCGTTTCGACGGACCCGTCGCCGAACGGGTCGAGATGCATTGGCAGTTCGTCGGCTGGCGGACTTCATGTGCGAAGCCGCCCGCGAGGAACAGCAGGGCGAACCAGAGCTTCTTCATCTCAGGACGCCGGCGCGGGTTCGGCCAGCAGCGCCTGGATCTTCTTCTCGGTAGCTCCGTAGCTGCCCTCGCCGAAGTGCGAATAGACGATGCGGCCCTGCTTGTCGATCAGGTAGACGGCCGGCCAGTACTGGTTGCGGAAGGCCTTCCAGGTGCCGTAGCCGTTGTCCTGCGCCACCGCGTGGCGGATCTGCAGGCGCTGGATCGCGTCCTTCACGTTCTGCGTCGACTTCTCGTAGGCGAACTCGGGCGTGTGCACGCCGACCACGACCAGCCCCTGGTCCTTGTACTTCGCGTCCCAGTCCTTGACGTAGGGCAGGTGGTTCAGGCAGTTGATGCAGGTGTAGGTCCAGAAGTCGACCAGCACCACCTTGCCGCGCAGCGCGGCCATGTCCAGCGGCGGCGAGTTGAGCCAGGTGTCGATGTGGGTGAAGGCCGGCGCGGGCGCGGCCTGCGCGGCGGGGATGTCGCCGCCGCCGGGCGGCGCGGCGAGGGTGACGAAAGCCACCGAGGCGGCGATGGCGGCGGCGATGGCGAGCGGTGCGGCGGGGATGCGCATGGCGGTTCCTTCGGGTGAGAAAGAGGCGGTGGAAGAATCGATGCGGCGATTCTTCGATGCCCGCCACCGCTGCCGCGCGTGCTGCGTATGCCTGTGTATCCGCGGGGCGCAAGCCGCACAGTACGTTGCACGCTGCTAGCTGTTGAGCGTGAACCCCGTCTGCTTCACCACCGCCTGCCAGCGCGCGATCTCGTCGTTCAGGTGCTTCGCGAAGGCCTGGCTGCCGCGCGGCATCGGGTCGATGAAGGCATCGGCCAGCCGGGTCTTGACCTCGGGCAGGTCGAGCACCTTGGCGAGCGCGGCGTTCAGGCGCTGCTGCACGTCGGCGGGCGTCTTCGCGGGCACCATGACGCCGTACCAGACGCTGCCGACGATGCCGGGCGCGCTCTCGGCGAAGGTCTGCACCTGGGGCAGCTTGGGATCGCGCGCCGTGCTCGCGATGGCGAGCACCTTGAGCCGCTTCGCCTCGATGTGCGGCATGCAGGCCGGCACCGAGTTGATCACCATCGGCACCTGGCCGCCGATGGCATCGGTCAGCGCGAGCGCGCCGCCCTTGTAGGGCACGTGCACCAGCTCCATCCCGGTCTTGAGCTTGAGCAGCTCGTAGAGCAGGTGCGGCGCCGAGCCCTGGCCCGGCGTGCCGACGCCGTACTGGCGCACCTGCTCGCGCGGCAGCGCCAGCAGTTCCTTGAGCGAGTTGGCGGGGAGCGACGGATGCGCCACCAGCAATTGCGGCGAGGAGCCGATCAGCGTGAGCGGCGCGAAGTCCCGGGTCGAATCGAAGGGCAGCCGCGGCTGCACCGCCGCGTTGGTGGCGTGCGCGGCATCGGCGATCAGCAGCGTGTAGCCGTCGGCCGCGCTCTTGGCCACGGCGTCGGTGCCGATCATGGCGGAGGCGCCGGCCTTGTTGTCGACGATGACGTTCCAGCCGCTGGACTCGGTCAGCTTCTGCGCCACCAGACGCCCGACCACGTCGGAACCGCCGCCGGGCGCATAGGGCACGACCAGCCGGATCGGGCGGCTCGGGTAGTCATTGGCGAAGGCGGGGCGGCCGAGCGACAGGGCCGCGGCCGAGAGGGAGGTGGCGACGAAGTCGCGGCGGGACAGGGTGGGCATGGTGGATCTCCTGGAATGGGGCGGCTCAGCCGAGCAGGGTGTCGGCGGCGCGGCGGAAGCCGGCGATGGCGGCGTCGACGGCGGCGGTGTCGACGTGGCGGTGCGTCACCAGGCGCAGCCGATGGCTGCCCCAGGCGCGCACCAGCACGCCGTGCTCGCGCAGCGCGCGGGTCCAGGCCGCGCTGTCGGGGCCGTTCGCGGGCAGGTCGGTGAGCACGATGTTGGTGGCGGGCGTGTTGGTGCGCAGCGCGCCGGGTCGGATGTCGGCGAGGCCCTCGGCCAGCCGCCGCGCCTGGCGGTGGTCGTCGGCGAGCCGGCCCGCCATGGTCTCGATGGCCTCGAGCCCGGCCGCCGCGACCACGCCGACCTGGCGCTGCGTGCCGCCGAGCATCTTGCGCAGCCGGCGCGCGCGTTCGATCGTCGCCGTGGGGCCGACCAGCACCGCGCCGGCCGGCGCGCTCAGGCCCTTCGAGAGGCAGACGGACACGCTGTCGGCGCAGCGCGCGATGGCGGCGGGCGCCACCTCGAGCGCGACCGCCGCGTTGAACAGCCGCGCGCCGTCGAGGTGCACGCGCGCGCCCGCGCCCCGCGCGGCCTCCATCACCGCGCGCATGTGCTCGAGCGGCGGCACGGCGCCGCCCGCGTTCGCGTGCGAGGTCTCCATGCCGACGAGTTCGGTGCGCAGGCCGCCGGGGCGGCGCAGCGTGTGTTCCAGCTCGTCGAGGTCCATGGCGCCGGCCGTGCCCGCGATGCCGAGGTAGGCCAGGCCCGCGAGCGTGGCGCCGCCGCGCTCGGTCAGGAACATGTGGGCCGTGGCCTCGAGCAGCACCTGGCCCTGGCGCTCGGTCTGCGCGAGCACGGCCAGCAGGTTGCCCATGGTGGCCGTGGGCACGTAGAGGCCGGCCTCCTTGTCGAGCGTGCGCGCCGCCAGCGCCTCGAGTTCGCGCGCGGTCGGGTCGCCATCGAGGCCGTCGTCGCCCAGCGGCGCGTTGCGCATGCGTTCGTACATCGCGGGCGTGGGCCGCGTGACGGTGTCGCTGCGCAGGTCCACGCCGGAAGGATCGGAGGGTGCGTTCGCTTCGGTGCCAGTCATGGCGGCGAGTATTCGCGCGCCGCCCGGATACGCAAAATTCCTTGTAGAGGGTGCGTCATACAATTTTGATATGATGACCCGCCGCATGACCCTCAAGCACATCGAGGCCTTCCGCATCGTCATGCAGACCGGCTCGATGACCGAGGCCGCGCGCCGGCTCCACACCTCGCAGCCCCAGGTCAGCCGGCTGGTGTCGCAGCTCGAGGCCATCGTCGGCTTCCTGCTGTTCGAGCGCCGCGGCACGCGCCTCCTGCCCTCGCTCGACGGCAAGCGCTTCTTCCAGGACGTGGAGAAGGCCTTCGTCGGGCTCGAGGGCCTGGAGGGCGCGGCCTCGAACATCCGCTCCTTCGGCGGCGACCGGCTCGCGGTGGCCGCCATGCCGCGGATCGCGGGCGGGCTGCTGAGCAAGGCCGTCGCGCAGTTCAAGGCCGAGCATCCCGAGACCCTGCTCACCATCCACTCGGGCGCGGCCGCCACCGTCAACACCTGGGTCAGCTCGGGCCTGTGCGAGCTCGGGTTGGCCATCCTCTACGGCGATGACGTGCCGGGCATGCAGGTCCAGACCCTGCTGACCATGGACTGCGTGGCCGTGCTGCCGATCGGGCACCGGCTGGCGAAGCGCAAGCAGGTCGCGGCGGCCGACCTCGAGGGCGAGGCCTTCGTTTCGTTCCCGCTGGGCAGCGCGCCGCGCGAACGCATCGACCGCGTGCTGGCGGCCGCGGGTGCCCGCACGCGCACGGTGCTGGAGTCGGATCTCGGTGCTTCCGTCTGCGCGCTGGTCGCCGCGGGCCTGGGCGTCAGCGTGCTCAATCCGCTGGCGGCGCTCGAGGAGCGGCGCAACCTCGAGCTCGCGGTGCGCGCCTTCGTGCCCGCGATCCCGGTGCGGCTCGCGCTGCTGCTGCCGCCCGATGCGCCGGATTCGCGGCTGGTGAGCGCCTTCGCGGACCAGGTGCGCGCGGTGATCGCGTCGGACCTCGAGGTGATCCGGCCGTACCGGCGCTGAGGCCGCTGGCTACACCAGCTCGGCGTTGGCCGAGATGCGCTGGATCGCCTGCGGCGGCCGCCCGAAGGCGCGCAGGAAGGCCGGCCGCATGCGCTCGCGGTCGCCGACCCCGGTTTCGCGCGCGATCACCTCGATCGGGCGCCGCAGAAGGAATCGGCCAGCACCATCCCGGGCCGCGCGCTATGGTCTGGCGCGCTGAGTCCTCCTTTCTTCTTCTTTTCAGGAGCCCCGCATGCCGTACCTCCAGCTGGACGTCAACGACCACTACCCGAGCGAACTCAAGCAGCGCCTGGCCGAACGCATGAGCCGCACCTACGCCGAGATGATGTCGGTGGACATCCGCCGCATCAGCGTCGCGGTGCGCGAGCTCGGCGAGGGCGGGCTCTGGCGCATTCCCGATCCGGAGGGCCCGCCGGTGCCGGTCGCGCTGATGATGCTGGACATCCGCCACGGCCGCCCGCCCGAGCTGCGCATGGCGCTCGCCAAGGCGCTGTGCGCCCACTGCATCGAGCTGCTGGGCCTGCGCGAGGACCGGCTCAACGTCGAGTTCACCCAGCACACGGGCGACGAGATGTACCACCCCACGCTCGGCGGCTACAGCCCGGACTGGACGCCCGGCGAGTCCTGACGCGCCCCGCGCCGGCGGCGCCCGACCCCTGGCGGCGAGCGGTCACGGTGCCTTGCGCATAATTGACGCAAGCTATGACCCTCACCGAACTCAAATACATCGTTGCCGTGGCCCGGGAGCGCCATTTCGGCAAGGCGGCCGAAGCCTGCTACGTGTCCCAGCCCACGCTCTCGGTGGCCATCAAGAAGCTCGAGGACGAACTCGAAGTCAAGCTCTTCGAGCGCAGCGCCGGCGAAGTCACGGTCACGCCGCTCGGCGAGCAGATCGTGCAGCAGGCCCAGAGCGTGCTCGACCAGGCGGCCAGCATCAAGGAGATCGCCAAGCGCGGCAAGGACCCGCTGGCCGGGCCGCTGAACCTCGGCGTGATCTACACCATCGGGCCCTACCTGCTGCCCGACCTCGTGCGCCAGGTGATCGCGCGCACGCCGCAGATGCCGCTGGTGCTGCAGGAGAACTTCACCGTCAAGCTGCTCGAGATGCTGCGCGCCGGCGAGATCGACTGCGCGATCATGGCCGAGCCCTTTCCCGACACCGGCCTCGCGATGGCGCCGCTGTACGACGAGCCTTTCGTGGCGGCGCTGCCGGTCAAGCACAAGTTCGCCGACCGCGAGTCGATCACCTCCGAAGAGCTGCAGAGCGAGACCATGCTGCTGCTGGGCACGGGCCACTGCTTTCGCGACCACGTGCTCGAGGTCTGCCCCGAGTTCGCGCGCTTCTCGAGCAATGCCGAGGGCATCCGCAAGAGCTTCGAGGGCTCGTCGCTCGAGACCATCAAGCACATGGTGGCCTCGGGCATGGGCGTGACGCTGGTGCCGCGGCTGTCGGTGCCGGCCGAGGCGCTCAAGCCCCGGGGCAAGGGCCGCAAGGAATCGGAGCAGATGGTGCGCTACCTGCCGGTGCGCGACGCGCAGGACCGCGATCCACCCACGCGCCGCGTGGTGCTCGCATGGCGGCGCACCTTCACGCGCTACGAGGCGATCGCGGCGCTGCGCAATGCGATCTATGCCTGCGAACTGCCGGGCGTGAAGCGGCTGTCCTGAACCGATGCGGCGCGGGAGCGGGCGAATTCGCGACCTCGGCCTACGCCGCCGCAAGCCTGGAATATCGAACGCTGCGATAGAGTGACGCTGTTGCGAAGCCGCGCGCCGGCTTCGAGAATTCCGGTGTCACTCCCAACTTGAAGAAAGATCTTTTGCCATGGCCAAAGCTCCCAAGAAAACCAAGCCCTCTCCCGCTTCCTCCGCCGGCAAGGTGCCCAAGAAGGGCGGCACGGTGGTTGCGCAGGAGTCCGGCAGCCGCAATGCGCCGATCATCAACATCGGCATCGAGCGCCAGGACCGCGCGGCCATCGCCGAAGGCCTGAGCCGCGTGCTCGCCGACACCTACACGCTGTACCTCACCACGCACAACTTCCACTGGAACGTGACGGGTCCGCACTTCAACTCGCTGCACGCGATGTTCATGGCGCAGTACACCGAGCTGTGGAACTCGACCGACGTGATCGCCGAGCGCATCCGCGCGCTGGGCCACTATGCGCCGGGCTCGTACGCCGAGTTCAGCAAGATCGCCACCGTGCCCGACGTGCCGCAGGACCCGCCCAAGGCGATGGAGATGGTGCGCATCCTCGTGAAGGGCCACGAGACCGTGTCGCGCATCGCGCGCGAATTCATCCCCGTGGCCGAGGAAGCCGGCGACGATCCGACGGCCGACATGCTGACCGCGCGCTGCACGGTGCATGACCAGACCGCCTGGATGCTGCGTTCGCTGCTCGAGGATTGACCTCCCATCCCGCCCCCCACGGTCTCACGCCCGCGTCACGCCGCGGGCGTTTTGCCGTGTACCTCGACCTGATCCGCTGGAACCGTCCCGCGGGCTGGCTGCTGCTGCTGTGGCCCAGCCTCGGCGCGCTCTGGTTCGCGGCCGACGGCTGGCCGGGCTGGCATCTGGTCGCGGTGTTCGTGCTCGGCACGATCCTGATGCGCAGCGCGGGCTGCTGCATCAACGACGTGGCCGACCGCGACTTCGACCGCCACGTGAAGCGCACCGCGCAGCGGCCCGTGACCAGCGGCGAGATCTCGGTGCGCGAGGCGCTGCTGTTCGGCGCGGTGCTCGCGCTGGTGGCCTTCGGGCTGGTGCTCACGACCAACCGGGTCACGGTGTACTGGTCGTTCGCCGCGCTCGCGGTCACGCTGGTCTATCCCTATGCCAAGCGCTTCGTGTCGATCCCGCAGGCGGTGCTCGGCATCGCGTTCAGCTTCGGCATTCCGATGGCCTTCGCGGCCGTGCAGGCGACCGTGCCGGCCTTCGCATGGTGGCTGCTGGCGGGCAACCTGTTCTGGGTGCTGGCCTACGACACCGAGTACGCGATGGTCGACCGCGACGACGACCTCAAGATCGGCATGAAGACCTCGGCCATCACGTTCGGCCGCTTCGACGTGGCGGCGGTGATGGCGAGCTATGCGGTCTTTCTCGCGGTGTGGACCTGGGCCGGCGCGAGCCGCGGGCTCGGCATCGCGTTCTACCTCGCGATCGCGATCGCGGCGGGACAGGCGGCCTGGCACTGGCGGCTGATCCGCGGACGCACGCGCGAAGGCTGCTTCCAGGCCTTCCGGCTCAACCACTGGCTGGGCTTCGCGGTCTTCGCCGGCGTGGTGGCCGGCTACGGCCTGCGCTGATCCACGGCCGGCAACGGAAACGAGACCGCATGCAGCCCACGCCCGACGCCGAGGCCACGCTGGCGCAGCTGCGCGGCCGGATCGGCCGCGAGGCCCATTCGGAATGGCACCGCATCACCCAGGACATGGTGGCGCGCTATGCCGAGCTGTCGGGAGACGGCGAGGGCGAGTGGATCCATCTCGACCCGCAGCGCGCCGCGCGCGAGGCCGGCTACGGCGGCGCCATCGTGCAGGGCTTCTTCCAGGTCTCGCACCTGATCAAGCTCAGCGGCGAGGCGATGCGCAGCCTGCTGCCCTTCGACACCAACCATGCGCTGAACTACGGCTTCGACCGCCTGCGCTTCGTGCGGCCGATGCCGGTGGGCGCGCGCTTCCGGGCGCGCGTGCGCATTGCGGAGGTCACGCCCAAGCCCGGCGACAGCTTCCTGCTGAAGGAAGCGCTGCAGCTCGAGCTGGAGGACGGCACCGTCACGCTGGCGGCCGACTGGCTGTTCTTCCTCGGCCCGCGCGCGCTGGTTGGCACCTTCGACGCGCCGCCGGCCTGAGGGCCCTCAGCCGCGGCCGAATTCCTCGCCGAGCTCGGCCGCGCGCTTCTGGGCCGCGCGGATCGCGGTCTTGAACTGTCCCTTGACGTCGGCCTGCTGCAGCGCGCTGATCGCCGCGTAGGTGGTGCCGCCCTTGGAGGTCACGCGCTCGCGCAGCACCGCGGGCGGCTCGTGCGCGCTGTCGGCCAGCGCCGAGGCGCCGGTGAAGGTGCCGATCGCCAGGCGCTGCGCCTGATCGGGCGCGAGGCCCATCTCGATGCCGGCCTCGGTCATGGCCTCGATGAAATAGAACACGTAGGCCGGGCCCGAGCCCGACATCGCGGTCACCGCGTCGAGCGCCGGTTCCTCGTCGACCCAGATCAGCTCGCCGGTGGGCGTCAGCAGCTGGCCGACCAGCGCGCGGTCGGCGCCGTCGGCACCGGCGCGCGCGAACAGGCCCGTCATGCCCTGGCCGACCAGCGCCGGCGTGTTCGGCATGGCCCGCACCACGCGTTCGGTGGCCAGCCAGCGGGCGATGCTGTCGGACGGGATGCCCGCGGCCACGCTCAGGTGCAGGGCGTTTTCGGCGAACGGGCGCACCGGGCGCGTGGCCTCGGCGAAGGTCTGGGGCTTGACCGCCCAGACCACCACCGCGCAGCGCGACAGCGCCGCGCCGGCCTCCGCCTGGGCCGCGATGCCGAAGGTGTTGGCCAGCCTGGCGCGCGCCTCCTCGAAGGGCTCGACCACCTCGAAGGAGGTGGCGGGCGTGCCTTGCTGGATCAGCCCGCCGATGATGGCGCTGGCCATGTTGCCGCCGCCGATGAAGGCGATGGGCGGCAGCGGCGCGGGGGCGTTGCGGGGCAGGAAGGTGGCGGCGATGGTCATGGTCGGTCGAGGAATTCGAAGGCGGCGAACTGCGTGATCTGCAGCGGGTTGAAATTGTCGTCGCTGACGATCATCAGCGTCCGCCCGCCACCGGGCAGCGGCGGGCCCCAGCACATGCCCTCGCTGTTGTCGAGGCGCGAGAGGCCGTTGCCGGCCCCGAGCCGGGAGAAATCGGCGACCAGGGTCTTGGCGACCGGCCGGTGGTTGCCAGGGGCCAGCGCCTCCAGGCCCAGCACGTCGCTGCCGCCGCGGGTGTCTATCTCATAGAGGCGCAGCGAATTCCCGGTGCCGGCGGCGTAGGCGCGCTCGAGCACCAGCATGCGGTGCGCGTCGATCATCAGTACCTCGCTCACGCCGTTGTCGGCATAGGTGCCCGGCACGAGGGGGCGCAGCGGAATCGCGTCGGGCACGTAGGCGACCTGGCCGGTCGCGCGGCCGCTGGCCAGGTCGATCCGCGTGAAGCGGCAGGGGCCGCCGGCAGCGTCGACCGTGGGCACGGGGCCGTCCTGGATCAGCGCGTTCTCCATTGCCAGCCAGGCCGTGCGGCCGTCGGGCACCAGCGCGAGGCCTTCGAAGGCGAGGTTGTCGCGCGCCCCGCGGCGCTGGGCCGGATCGGGCTGGAACATGGCGGGCAGCGCGAATTCGCGCAGGAAGCGGCCGTCGCGCGCCGATTCGTAGAGCGCGGGGCCGAAGCCGCGCGCGAGGTCGCCCTCGCTGCTCCACAGCAGGGTGCCGGTGTCGGGGCGCAGGCGCAGCGATTCGGGGTCGGGCACCGGCAGGCCGGCAATGGCCTGGCGGCGCAAAGGCCAGGGGCCGCCGCCCGGGCGTTGCAGTTCGACGACACCGGTGGGTTCGGGCGCGGCGTTCCAGGGTGCGGGCCAGCGCGCCCTATAGAAGCGCACGGGCGCCAGCTCCGACCGGTCGTCGCTCAGGAGCAGGTACTCACCCGCGCGGGCGTCGAAGTCGATGCCCGAGAGTCCGCCCGCCGGCGTGCCGCCGATGGAGAACCGGTGCGGCCAGCGTGCTTCCGCGAGGCGGCGCAGCCGGACGGGCGCCGGCGAACCGGGCGCGGCCGCCGGGGCGCCGCAGCCGGCGACGCCCAGCGCCAGGGCGCCAGCGGCCCCCGCGAGGCCGCCCAGCACGAGGCGGCGGGTGGTCGAGAACGAGGGGGGAGGGGCGGGAGGGCGCACGGGCCAGAGTCTAGTGTCTTGGCGGGTGGCGCAAAGAAGGCAGTTGACATCGAAGCAGGCGGGTGCCACAATCGCGGGCTTCGCTTCAAAAAGGCGAAGATTTCAGCCCAAACGGGAAGCGCTTCGAGTGGTTCGAAGCGCGGACGGCGGGCCCAAGACTGACCGATGCGAGACACGCGAATCCCTCCGGGCCGCGCATTGGTACAAGTTGGGAATATCAAGAAATGATCCAAACTGAATCCCGGCTCGAAGTGGCCGACAACACAGGCGCGAAGTCCGTCCTGTGTATCAAGGTGCTCGGTGGCTCCAAGCGGCGTTATGCCAGCGTGGGCGACGTCATCAAGGTCAGCATCAAGGAAGCCGCTCCGCGTGGTCGCGTCAAGAAGGGCGAGATCTACAGCGCTGTGGTCGTGCGCACCGCCAAGGGCATCCGTCGCGCCGACGGCTCGCTCGTCAAGTTCGACGGCAATGCCGCCGTGCTGCTCAACGCCAAGCTGGAGCCGATCGGCACCCGCATCTTCGGACCGGTGACGCGCGAACTGCGCACCGAGAAGTTCATGAAGATCGTGTCGCTGGCACCCGAAGTTCTCTAAGGACAACAACGCCATGAACAAGATTCGCAAAGGCGACCAGGTCATCGTGTTGGCCGGCCGCGACAAGGGCAAGCGCGGCGTCGTCACGCTGCGCAAGGACGACTCGCACGTGCTCGTCGAAGGCATCAACCTCGTCAAGAAGCACACCAAGCCGAACCCGCTCAAGGGTACGACCGGTGGCATCGTCGAGAAGGCCATGCCGATTCACCAATCCAACGTGGCGATCTTCAATGCCGCGACCGGCAAGGCCGATCGCGTGGGCATCAAGGTGAGCCAGGATGCCGAAGGCAAGCGCGTCGCAGTGCGTGTCTTCAAGTCCAGCGGCGAAGAAATCAAGATCGCCTAAGAGGTACTCAGATGGCACGTCTCCAACAACACTATCGCGAAAAGATCGCCAAGGACCTGACCGAGAAGTTCGGTTATGTCTCGCCGATGCAGGTCCCGCGCCTCACCAAGATCACGCTCAACATGGGCGTGGGTGAAGCCGTCGCCGACAAGAAGGTCCTCGACAACGCCGTCGCCGACCTGACCAAGATCGCCGGCCAGAAGCCCGTGGTCACCAAGTCGAAGAAGGCCATCGCCGGTTTCAAGATCCGCGAGAACCAACCCATCGGCTGCATGGTCACGCTGCGCGGCGTCCAGATGTACGAATTCCTGGACCGCTTCGTGACGGTGGCTCTGCCCCGCGTTCGCGACTTCCGCGGTATCTCGGGTCGTGCCTTCGACGGTCGCGGCAACTACAACATCGGCGTGAAAGAGCAGATCATCTTCCCCGAGATCGAGTACGACAAGGTCGACGCCCTGCGTGGTCTGAACATCAGCATCACGACGACGGCCAAGACCGATGAAGAAGCCAAGGCGCTGCTCGCCGGCTTCCGTTTCCCGTTCAAGAACTGAGGTGATCCGTGGCTAAAGCATCTTTGATCCAGCGCGAACTCAAGCGCGACAAGCTGGTTGCCAAGTTCGCCGCCAAGCACGCCGAACTGAAGGCCGCCTCGAACGACCTCAAGAAGACCGAAGAAGAGCGCGCAGCCGCCCGCCTGGCACTGCAAAAGCTCCCGCGCAACGCGAACCCCACGCGTCAACGCAACCGTTGCGAAATCACCGGTCGTCCGCGCGGCACCTTCCGTCAATTCGGTCTGGCCCGCGCCAAGATCCGCGAACTGGCCTTCAACGGTGACATCCCCGGTGTCATCAAGGCCAGCTGGTAAGCCAGGCAGGAGCAAACAACATGAGCATGAGTGATCCCATTGCCGACCTGCTGACGCGTATCCGCAACGCGCAGATGGTGGCGAAGCCCACCGTGTCGGTCCCGTCTTCCAAGGTGAAGATCGCGATCGCACAAGTCCTGAAGGACGAGGGCTACATCGACGGCTTCCAGGTCAAGACCGAAGCCGGCAAGAGTGAACTGGAAATCTCGCTGAAGTACTACGCTGGCCGTCCGGTCATCGAGCGCATCGAGCGTGTGAGCCGCCCTGGCCTGCGTGTCTACAAGGCCAGCGCTTCCATTCCGCAAGTCCAGAACGGCCTCGGCGTCGCCATCGTCACGACCCCCAAGGGCGTGATGACCGACCGCAAGGCTCGCGCCTCCGGTGTCGGCGGCGAAGTCCTGTGCTACGTCGCCTAACCGAGACATCGAGGAGTAACTGAAATGTCCCGAGTAGGAAAATCGCCGGTCGCCATCCCCGCAGGCGTGGATGTGTCGATCAAGGAAGACCAGATCAGCGTCAAGGGTACGGGCGGCACGCTCAACCTCGCGCGCAACGCGCTGGTCAACGTCGTCAGCAAGGACGGCAAGCTGAGCTTCGAGCCCGCCAACGATTCGCGTGAAGCCAACGCGATGAGCGGCACGGTTCGCCAGCTCGTGAACAACATGGTGGTCGGTGTGACCAAGGGCTTCGAGAAGAAGCTCAGCCTGATCGGCGTGGGCTACAAGGCCGCCGCCCAGGGCGCCAAGCTGAACCTCCAGGTCGGCTACTCGCACCCCGTCAACATCGACATGCCGCAAGGCATCACGGTGGCGACGCCCACCCCGACCGAAGTCGTGGTCAAGGGCGCAGACCGCCAGCGCGTCGGCCAGGTGGCCGCTGAGATCCGTGCCGTTCGTCCGCCAGAGCCCTACAAGGGCAAGGGCATCCGCTATGCGGACGAGAAGATCGTGATCAAAGAGACCAAGAAGAAGTAAGGGGCAGCAAAATGATGTTGACCAAAAAAGCACAGCGTCTCCGCCGCTCGCGCCAGACCCGCATCCGCATCGCGACGCAGGGCGTGGCCCGTCTGACGGTGAATCGCACCAACCTGCACATCTACGCCACCGTCATCTCCGGCGACGGCGCCAAGGTGATTGCAACCGCATCGACGGCAGAAGCCGAAGTGCGTACCTCGCTCGGCGGTTCGGGCAAGGGCGGCAACGCTGCCGCCGCCACCGCCGTCGGCAAGCGCATCGCTGAAAAGGCGAAGGCAGCCGGCATCGAGAAGGTCGCTTTCGACCGCGCAGGTTTCGCCTACCACGGCCGCGTCAAGGCGCTGGCCGAAGCCGCCCGCGAAGCCGGCCTGCAGTTCTAACCGGACACGAGATTCAAAATGGCAAAGATTCAGGCAAGAGCTCAGAACGAAGGCCCTGAGGACGGTTTGCGCGAGAAGATGATCGCGATCAACCGCGTCACCAAGGTGGTGAAGGGTGGTCGTATCCTCGGTTTCGCAGCACTCACCGTGGTCGGTGACGGCGATGGCCGCGTCGGCATGGGCAAGGGCAAGTCGAAGGAAGTGCCCGCTGCAGTGCAGAAGGCAATGGAAGAAGCGCGTCGCAACCTGCTGAAGGTTTCGATCAAGAACGGCACGCTGCACCACCAGGTGCAAGGCCACCACGGCGCTTCGACGGTCGTGATGTACCCGGCTCCCAAGGGTACCGGCATCATCGCCGGCGGCCCGATGCGCGCCGTGTTCGAAGTGATGGGTATCACCGACATCGTGGCCAAGAGCCATGGTTCGTCGAACCCCTACAACATGGTTCGCGCCACGCTCGACGGGTTGAAGAACTCGACGACGGCGGGCCAGGTGGCTGCCAAGCGCGGCCTCACCGTCGAAGAAATCTTCGCCTGAGCGCGAGCTCTCGCAAGGCTGAAGGAAGCATTCAAATGACGACGCAACAACAAACCCTCAAGGTGCAGCTGGTCAAGAGCCCGATCGGCACCAAGGAATCGCATCGCGCGACCGTGCGTGGCCTCGGCCTGCGCAAGCTCAACAGCGTGAGCGAACTGCAAGACACGCCCGCAGTGCGCGGCATGATCAACAAGATCAGTTATCTGGTCAAAGTTCTGTAAGAGAGACTGATATGGAACTCAATGGCATCAAGCCGGCGGATGGCGCCAAGCACGCCAAGCGTCGCGTTGGCCGCGGTATCGGCTCCGGCATCGGCAAGACCGCGGGTCGCGGTCACAAGGGCCAGAAGTCGCGCGCAGGCGGTTTCCACAAGGTCGGCTTCGAAGGCGGTCAAATGCCGCTGCAGCGTCGCCTGCCGAAGCGTGGCTTCAAGTCGCAGACGCTCAAGTTCAACGCCGAAGTCACGCTGGCCGCTCTCGAGCAGCTCGGCCTGGCCGAAGTCGATGTGCTCGCCCTGAAGCAAGCCGGCCTCGTGGGCCAGCTCGCCAAGGTGGTGAAGATCATCAAGACCGGTGAGCTCACCAAGGCCGTCAAGCTGACGGGCGTCGGTGCCACCGCTGGTGCCAAGGCCGCGATCGAAGCGGCCGGCGGCAGCGTCGCCTGATCGACAGACCTTCGGACTGAAAGAAGCTCCTCGTGGCAACTAACGCGGCAACGATCGCAAAGACGGGCAAGTTCGGCGACCTGCGTCGCCGGCTGGTCTTCTTGCTGCTCGCGCTCGTGGTCTACCGGATCGGCGCGCACATTCCCGTGCCCGGCATCAACCCCGACCAGCTCGCGGCGTTGTTCCAGGGGCAGCAGGGCGGCATCCTGAGCCTGTTCAACATGTTCTCGGGTGGCGCGCTGTCGCGTTTCACGGTGTTTGCGCTGGGGATCATGCCGTACATCTCGGCGTCGATCATCATGCAGCTGATGACCTACGTGCTTCCGAGCTTCGAGCAATTGAAGAAGGAAGGCGAGGCGGGCCGTCGCAAGATCACGCAGTACACCCGTTACGGTGCACTGGGTCTGGCGCTGTTCCAGTCGTTCAGCATCGCGGTGGCGCTCGAGTCGTCGGCCGGCCTGGTGATCTCGCCCGGCTTCGGCTTCCGCATCACCGCCATGGTGAGCCTGACGGCAGGTTCGATGTTCCTGATGTGGCTCGGCGAGCAGATCACCGAACGCGGCCTGGGCAACGGCATCTCGATCCTGATCTTCGCGGGCATCGCCGCCGGTCTGCCGAACGCCATCGGCGGTCTGCTGGAGCTGGTGCGTACCGGCGCCATGAACGTGATCATCGCGCTGTTCATCGTCGCGGTGGTGGTGCTGGTCACCTACTTCGTGGTGTTCGTCGAACGCGGCCAACGCAAGATCCTCGTGAACTATGCGCGGCGCCAGGTCGGCAACAAGGTATATGGCGGTCAGTCGTCGCACCTGCCGCTGAAGCTGAACATGGCCGGTGTGATTCCGCCGATCTTCGCGTCCTCGATCATTCTGCTGCCGGCAACGGTGGTGGGCTGGTTCAGCACCGGCGAAGGCGGGTTCCGCTGGATCAAGGATGTGGCGAGCGCTCTGCGCCCGGGCGAGCCGATCTACGTGCTGCTGTATGCCGCCGCGATCGTGTTCTTCTGCTTCTTCTATACGGCCCTCGTGTTCAACAGCCGCGAGACCGCCGATAACCTGAAGAAGAGCGGTGCGTTCATTCCGGGCATCCGCCCGGGTGACCAGACGGCACGCTACATCGACAAGATCCTGGTTCGCCTGACGTTGGCCGGCGCGGTGTACATCACCTTCGTCTGCCTGCTGCCCGAGTTCCTGATCCTGAAGTACAACGTCCCGTTCTACTTCGGTGGTACCTCCCTGTTGATCATCGTGGTCGTCACGATGGACTTCATGGCCCAGGTGCAGAACTACATGATGTCCCAGCAGTACGAGTCGCTGCTGAAGAAGGCCAATTTCAAGACTTCGTAAGGCACAGGGCACCGTCCCCCCGCCGGTTGAACAGAGATTTAGGAGAGTGAAATGAGAGTTTCGGCTTCGGTCAAAACCATCTGCCGTAATTGCAAGATCATCCGCCGCAAGGGTGTGGTGCGCGTGATCTGTACCGACCCGCGCCACAAGCAGCGCCAGGGTTGATCAAAGAGTATTAGAGGACGCACATGGCACGTATTGCTGGCATCAACATTCCGCCGCACAAGCACGCTGAGATCGGCCTGACCGCCATCTTCGGTATCGGTCGCACCCGCGCCCGTCAAATCTGCGAAGCGAGCGGCATCGAATATTCGAAGAAGATCAAGGATCTGACCGACGCCGATCTCGAGAAGATCCGCGACCAGATCGCCTTGTTCACGATCGAAGGCGACCTGCGCCGCGAGACGACGATGAACATCAAGCGCTTGATGGACATCGGCTGCTACCGCGGCTTCCGTCATCGTCGCGGCCTGCCGATGCGCGGCCAGCGCACGCGCACCAATGCCCGCACCCGCAAGGGTCCGCGCAAGGCTGCGCAGTCCCTGAAGAAGTAAGGATTGAAACAGCATGGCTAAAGCTCCTGCCAACAACGCCGCACAGCGCGTTCGCAAGAAGGTTCGCAAGAACGTTGCGGACGGCATCGCCCACGTGCACGCCTCGTTCAACAACACCATCATCACGATCACCGATCGCCAGGGCAACGCCCTGTCGTGGGCTTCGTCGGGTGGCCAAGGCTTCAAGGGCTCGCGCAAGTCGACTCCCTTCGCAGCCCAGGTCGCTTCGGAAGTCGCCGGTCGCGCTGCTGTCGAACAAGGCATCAAGAACCTGGACGTCGAGATCAAGGGCCCCGGCCCCGGTCGCGAATCGTCGGTGCGCGCCCTGGCCGCACTCGGCATCCGCATCAACTCGATTTCCGACGTGACGCCGGTGCCGCACAACGGCTGCCGTCCGCAAAAGCGCCGCCGCATCTAAGCGCGGAGCTCGAAGGCGCAGCCTGCATTCGTGCAGTCTGCGCGTTTTGTTTTTGGTTGTTTCTTAAAGAAGCCCACCGCCGCCGGTCCCAAGTGCCGAGCGGCTCCCGCGAATGGATGGTCCTTCGCGGCAGATGACACAAAGGAAGATCTCGTGGCACGTTACCTCGGCCCCAAGGCCAAACTCTCCCGCCGTGAAGGCACCGACCTGTTCCTCAAGAGCGCCCGCCGCTCCATCCAGGACAAGGCCAAGTTCGACTCCAAGCCCGGCCAGCACGGCCGCACCTCGGGCCAGCGCACGTCCGACTTCGGCCTGCAGCTGCGCGAGAAGCAGAAGGTCAAGCGCATGTACGGCGTGCTCGAGAAGCAGTTCCGCCGCTACTTCGAGGAAGCTGACCGCCGCCGTGGCAACACCGGCGCCAACCTGCTGTTCCTGCTCGAGTCGCGCCTGGACAACGTGGTCTACCGCATGGGCTTCGGCTCCACCCGCGCCGAAGCGCGCCAGCTGGTGTCGCACAAGGCCATCACGGTGAACGGCCAGTCGGTCAACATCCCGTCGTACCTGGTCAAGGCCGGCGACGTGATCGCCGTGCGCGAGAAGTCCAAGAAGCAGACCCGCGTGGTCGAAGCCCTGCAACTGGCCGCCCAAGTGGGCATGCCTGCCTGGGTCGACGTGAACGCCGACAAGGCCGAAGGCGTCTTCAAGAAGACCCCGGACCGCGACGAGTTCGCCGCCGACATCAACGAATCGCTGATCGTCGAACTGTATTCGCGTTAAGCACGCGATCCAGCGCCGCGCGCATGTGTGCGCGGCGCGCTCAAGTTTTTTGGTTCCTGGCGGGAGCATCCCCGCCGGGTGCTTCACCAGCCTTACCGGTGTAACGAGCCGGGGGTATTGAGAGGAAGTCTGCATGCAAACCACCCTGCTGAAACCCAAGACCATCCAGGTCGAGCAACTG
>Ga0209025_1000281_pt1 | contig 116042 bp, 84 predicted proteins | sample AraplaMF_Col_mLB_FD_184256 | JGI IMG/M metagenome (GOLD analysis project Ga0209025, IMG submission 184256) | Arabidopsis root microbial communities from the University of North Carolina, USA - plate scrape MF_Col_mLB (SPAdes) (version 2) | ecosystem: Host-associated > Plants > Roots >... | reverse complement strand
GAAAAAAAGATCTATATATTTTGGAGTAGGTTCATTTATCCTCATACTTTTAATAAGGATTCTACCAGTGTTAATGTTGACAACACGTTCTTTTGATTTTCAAACCTTTATGAGTAATATGGTGGGCTTAATTACTTCTATAATTTTAGGAACAGCTGTATTAATGTTTTTGATATCTTTAGCATTAGGTATGCTTTATAAGAAGTTTGAACATCCCAAATATGGAAAATGGAGTTCAAGTTTGAGATATAGTTCAATTTTTATATTTGTAATGACATTGCTAGTACCGGCCTTACTGCGCCATTTATAATTTTGATTTATATAAGGAGATAGAGGAATAGTGAAGGTAACATCTATATTTATTCCTTCTATATATACTAGTACTTATTCTCCTTTAGGTTTCTAATTTAAATCTAATAAGTTAAAAAGCTTTTTGTGTATGAGGTTTTGGTAAGGGAGGATGAGTATTAGTGACTACGTTCATTGTAATGGTTAGTATTTTCTTAATTCTATTCGTAATTGGTCCTAAAGCGACTAAGAGAAAAGAAGAAAAAGATAGAATAGAAAAAGAACATAAGCAGAAAATGGAGGCTTTAGAAGAAGAAAAGTTGGATTTTGATATTAATGGAAGCAAAGTAAGGTTACATAAAAAGCCTAAATTAAAGAAAAGTATATATAAAATAAAGAGTAACAGATAGCTTTTTAATTAAAAGGGGAAAGGGATAGAATGGACAACGGGTTTCTTTAAACAAAGTAGGGAGCATCATACCGGACAGATTTAGAAGAGTGCTTTAGGGAGTTGGTACAAGAAATATGCGACGAATTAGAAATTGTCATTGTCGCTTTAGAGTGTAACAAAGACCATACACATATGTTTTTAAACACGCTGTCAACATTTAGTCCTTTGATATTATGGCAAAAATCAAAGGAGTAACTTCAAAAAATTGAGAGAGGAATTTCCTTACCCTAAACATTTTCCAAGTTTATGGGCATGTAGTTATTTTGTATTTACCGCAGGAAATGTATCGAGTGCAACTTTTAAAAAATATGTAGAAAAACAAAAAAACAAGGAGCTGAGAAAGGTGCAAATTAAATGTAGTAATTGCGGATTTGAACAATTTATGAAAGACCATAAATTCAACAGAGAATATAGAGATGACTACAAAAATGCCTTGTTTGTTCTGTGTGGGAGAAATGCTTGTGATACTTCTCAAATTAAAATCCCGAGTGGTTATATCAGAAAAATGATGTGGCTTGGCTCGTGGTCAATTGTAAGAGTTATAACTTTAGACGAATACAAAAGTCTTAAAAGAGCCAGACTTCTTAGGGATTTAGTTGTAGAAAAATATAACAATCTGTGACAGAAAAATTAAGCTATTTCCTACAAAAGAACAGGATTTTATCTTAAAGGCTATGGGAAGAGAATATATCTCTACAATCAATGTACTTGTATCTGAAATGGTACAGCAAAGAAAATATATGAGATGAAAGAAGCCATTTGTGATAGAATGGTTCTTTTTGTATTAGAATATTTTCCTATGTTCATTATTTTGTTGCTTGAAGTGAAACTAAATCTAAAGATAGCTACTAATTCTAGAGTGATACCAAAAACTCGAATTACTTTCTTCATGTTCTTCTGTGAATATTCAAAAATAAGTTTCTCAAGTTAAAATATTGTGAATATATTTATAAATGCAAGTATGTCGTGATAATATTTGATAAAAGGGGGTAGGAGCAGATGAGTGTTAACCTCATTTCTAATGAAAAAATCACCAAATTATTAAATGACTGGTATCAAGCTATGATTGCACAACGTGTATTACAGTCTGAAAAGATAAAGGAAGATATTGAAAGTAAAATTAATTATATCAAGGAAGATCAAACAATATTAATGTATTACGCTTTACTAAATGCGCGGTACAGCCTTCTAATTCGTGATACGAAGGGTTCAAAAGATATTTTAGACAAAGTCGAACCTTTACCAGATGAAAATGAAACATTTTTAGAGTACTATTATCATTTATTTAAAGCGATTTACGCCATTAATACGGCCAACAATAGTGAAGCAAGGGTTCATTTTGAAGAAGCTGAAAAGCTTCTAAATTACATGCATGATGAAATTGAAAAAGCAGAATTTAATTATTGGGTTGCTGTTTACTACTACCATATAATGAAACCAATTCAAGCAATTCAATATGCTATGAAGGCAAATGAAATATTTATAAATAATGCAGGATATGAATTGAAAATAGCTGCATGTTTAAATACTTTAGGAATGGCAAACATACGACTAAATGAATTTGAAAGTGCAGAAGAATATTTACTTTCAGCATTAGACGCTTTCAAAAAATCAGGTGATGAAATTCTAATTAAACGCGTTAAGCATAATTTAGGACTTTTATATGCAAGTCAAAACATGCCAGAGTTAGCAGTTAAACATTTAGAGAATTCATTAGAGAATAACTTTAAAACTATGTTTCTTTTAGCGAGAGAACATTTCAAGCTAGGAAAGCATACTGTTGCTAATGAATATATTGAACAAGGTTATAAGCTTAGTGATGTAGGTTATCGTCATCATTTCGAAATCTTAAGGGCATTACATAATAAAGCACCACTCGAAGAATTTGAGAAATTAGTTATAGAAGGTATTTCTTATTTTGAAGCAGAAGAATTATATGAGTGGGTAAAAGAATATGCTTCTCTTTTAGGTGACCAATTCTACAATTCAAAAAATCATGAAAAGGCAAGCAAATATTTACACATTGCTTTAGATGCAGACAAAATAAGCAAAGAAAGAAGGGCGCTAAAATGAAAAAAGCTATCTTATTAATGATGATGTTGTCTACAGTTTTTACTTTTGGTCTTACTAATGTAAAAGACGTACCACAACAAGAATCAATTGAAGTATTTATGGATCATGGGGAACATATTTAATTTTCTAAAAAGAGGCTAATAAAGTTTTATTTAATCTAATTATTAAACAGAGATCTGAGCGTATTACTGATGCTTGGATCTTTTTTAATAATAGGGCTTTGTGAACATAACTAACGGTTGATTACGGAAATAATGATTGTGGGGGAAAAAGATGAAATGGGGAATAGAAGCAATAAAGAGTTATGAATTAAATTGTAATGACTTAGATCGATATACAATTTTAAGGGAAGAATACCAAAGTACAAACTGGAGTTATTTATCTCTCTCGCATCTTCAAAATTTCTTAGAAACATCAGGTTTGGATAGAGATATGATATTAGAACTGCTGCCAATTAATTTTAAAGGAATTGTATGGAAGTCTCTTGAAAGCGAGGACTTGGAATTTCTAAATACTTTAACAAGTCCTATTAGATGTTTGGAGATTTTAGATAGATATAACTTAATGGATTCTGCAGCAACTCATACACCAAGCATGGAATATAAACTGAGATGGTTAAAAGAGCGCTGGGTGAAAGGATATTATATTTTCGCCAACTGCTGAGATAAAGCTTGAATAATAGAAAGGAGGATATATTGGAGAGGACCGACTCATGTAGCAGCAGGGGCAGCATTCGCTTTAAAATAGCGTCAAGTTCTTACGTAATATATTAAGCTTGGTACTGATCCATACAAAGAAAAGACACCAAAGGCGTCTTTCTCCGTATGGAACCATCTTAAGTTTAATGTTATGGATAAGATTTCTAACCAAAATGATTGTTGCAATTTAATATATTTTTAATGTATGGATGTGTGCATTCTTATGACAAATAGATTGTGTACTATCATGCAAGTTAGTATTTTATTAGTAATCATTTTCATCTGAGTTACTATTATAACTAGAATTATAAGAAGGACTATCATACCTAGAGGAATCTTCATTTTTGTAACTAGAAGTGCTGTTATAATTGGAGTTACTATAGGAACTTTCAGAACTTGAACTATTAGAAGAGCTATAATAGCTAGGGGAACTGTAGTCGTCATAATAGTCGTTAAAATCATCTTCATCATCCAAATCAGAATTTACAACTTTATTTGTATTTGCTTTCTTTCCAACTGATTGAACTCTATAAGACGTATTCCTTTTTTTATTTTGTTTTCTTTTTCCATTTCCTTTAGATTGCAACGAAGGTGTATACGTTATAGGTATTACTCTAGATAATCCCCTTACAAATAATCGAACAATACATACTAAAATCCACATGCAAATAATAAATACAAAGACATAAAGAGCAATGTTGTAAATCATATTGTTTATTGTATCTATCATCGCACCCTTTGAAATATTAAACATAAAATCAATCACCGCCATTTTTCTATAAGTTTTATATCGAAAACGTAATATTAATCTAAATAGAATTATAAAATATTTTTTCCATTTTTTATATAAAAAATATGAATTTGTTACTGCGGATTAGAATTAAGAAAAAGACACCCTGAGGTGCCTTTCAATGACCTTAGTATCATTTTTTAGTGTGAAAAGGCAAATTGTATACAGTTTGATACTCTCGCTGGATTATTTCATTTGTATATAAATTATTTTAAACTTTTTCTCATTTTCATGCATTTGAAATTTAATATTGAGGGATACCGCTACATGCCCCATCAACTTAAGAAAAATAAATGTCCCAAAAATTATAAAAGGAACAAATTAATTTACTCCTTTTTTACTTGAATTCCACATGACATTTAGTATCAATGATTCCAAAAGCAACTTTACATGGGAACGGATTTTTTCCTATTGAAGCAGCGCGCATACATGAAAGCACCCAATCATCCAATTCTAAAGGTAAACGGAATACTTGGATACTACTATCATCGTTTTTTACTGTTACGATTGGTGTATTTACCCTAGTTGTAGTGAAACCATCAGTTGTTATCATTGCTACTGCATCATTATTATGAAAACCAGCGCTTAAAACCTCGTAAATTATTCCATCATTCTCATTGATAATCATAGGTATATTTAAATAGGGATAGTTATTTATATCATTATGAATAACTGTTCTTGCTGCATTCTTTTTTATCTGATTCCCTTGCATTTTATACACTCCTTTATAACAATACAAACGTTTAAATCTATTCTATTTTACATCCAGTATATCCGAAAATTGTAGTGTCAACTTATTATAAAAAGCATCCGTACATATGATAGCGCTATTTAGCGGATCTATATCGATGATGGTCATATAGTTAGTAAGTAAATAGCCGCCTTCATAATATGTAATTAGTATTTCTTCTTCGGACAATAAGGAACATAAAAGCATGTTCTTAATCAGTTCCTTTTCTTCAGAGGTTAAAATGGGAGATGCTACTTTATTTTTCTCTTTGATCATTTCACGAATTCCGACGAATTGCGCCCATTTTACCATTCCTCGGCCTTGTTGCATATTAGCGTTGTTCATGCTTTGTGTCCCCCTAACAGTGTGTTTCTGTATCTTGCTGTTGCATTATTTGTATACGAAATTCCTCTTAATATGCTATTCTCTCCAAATTTTGTGCGTATTTCATCCGTTACTTTGGTTAGCTTTATTTCTTGTTCTCTTTGCGTGACATTATCAAAAAGTGAAATTTGTTCTTCTCCTTCTTGAAGTAGGTTTGTTAAGGATATGTTTGTGCTACGAATGGTTTCGCCAGTATATTGCTGATTTGAACTATCTCATTTTTACTTCGTTTAGAAGAAGGAATTCCTAAGTAAAGAGTTCTATCGAACTCTAATTTATTAGGCTAGTTCCACAGTTCTTGCGGTTAGAAGCCTTATCGTTGCATTCTTTAGAAGGAGTCATCTTGGTTAAAATGATAAAAAATGTGAAAATCGACATCTAAGATGACCCTATTCAGTAGGATTAAATAATTGTACATTGTAATTCTTTTTAAAAACAAAAGAACATTAGTTCTTATTATACACGAACATTAGTTCTTTTATAAAGAGGTTTAAAAAATTTTTTAAAATTAATTTTTTTGTTAAGAAGAATATGTAACAAAGGGGTAAAATCCCTAACAATAAAAAAGTAGTGGAGAGATAATGATATTGATATAGCATATTTAAGAGACATAACTTTAGGGATTTTTAAACGTTTTATGAGTTCAGGAGTTGGTAGATATGATTCATATAGATATTGATATGTTGATTTATCAAAAAGTTCAACAGTTCATTAGCTCCAAATTATACATAAAGGAAAGATAATATTTTGTTCTGATGAAGAACGAAAGTTCGATTTTGAAATGCAGGCTTTAAAAATGTATTTAAAATTGAATGAGGAATAATAAATTAACGGAGCAACTTCCAGTGACTTCATAAAAGATGCACTAAGAGAAATTCCATTTACGTATGTCTAAAATACAGAATTTTACTTAAAGATTGTGAAAAAGTGTCTTTTTATTTTCTCAACTGTTGAATTGCTATAGAACAAGAACTCTTCCTATAGCAATTCATGAGTTTAGAGGAGAGAAAAGTATATAAATAATTAAAGTTAAATATTATAATAATATAGTGAAAAGGACCTCTGTTTCATTAAGAAATGTGTATGTTCTGATTTGAAATTTAAGATGTATGAAATAGCCACTTGTATATTGAACGGCGTTGAAGTTACGCAAGTAATGAAAGCCAACTTAACTTATAGGTGAAATCTATTTAAAATGAAGTTAGGTTCATACATAAGTTATTTGGAAGTGCGTCATAATCTGTCATTAAATAGGCTTTATTGGGTCTATATTTCTATCAAATGTTTTTTGCAACTGAATCCTTTTTTAATTTGCTTCAAGCCAATTGTAAGAAGAAAAATGAAAAGTGGTTTCATGGGTTTGTTGGTTTTCTATCTTTTTCAGTTTTTTTACTTCGTTTTGACGCTTAAGAGTATTCTCTCTAATACGGTCTACAAGATTATTAGCGAAAAATGCAGGTTCATATTCAATTACTTCGCCTTGGGATAAATACTTTTTGACGTTCATAGCATGTTTACCTATTGCATTTAATACATCTACCTTGTGGAATGTTGTAATTCCAGCTTCTGCAAGTATTTTCTTCACAACATTAATTGCCTTTAGATCGGGACAGATCCCAACTTGTTCAAGGATAGGATTTAATAAGGCATAATTATTTTTTTGTAAAACAATATTATTTTTAAGTTCTTCTATTGGTTCTTCATCTATTTTTATTTTAGAAGATTTATTTGGATATGTATCATTCTCGTTGGGATAAATCTCACTAAGGTCAAGATAACTAGAATAAATATTATTAGGATGTACTTTTTCCTCCCCTAGGGGTGGAGTTTTCTCCTCACTAAGGGGTGTACTTTTTCCGTCACTAGGTACCGGAATTTTTCCTTCCCTAGTACCGGAATTTTTCTTATCTACTTTTTTTACACCGTATTTATCTATAGCAGTAGCTATACACTCTTCTAATGTTTTTAATGGTTCTTTCTTCTTTTTCTTACGCATCTTAACATGTTTGTAGTATTCTTTTTCACCTAGGAAATGTGCTAATGACGCTCCACTAGGATCGGGTTCATTCAAGTAGATTCGATTAGCGCCTCCATCTACTGATTCTGTGGATACAAGTTCTTCAGCTATAAGCTCTTCCATGAACTTCGTAACAGTTTTGTTTGAAATATTTAATGAGAATTCGATTTCTTGATTATCTAAAATACAATAAATATCACCTTTTTCATCTACGAAGGCAGGCGTGTCGTTTCCGTTATCAACTGAAATTTGTGTTGTATATATAGATAAATTAAATCGATCTCTTATTAACATGTATAGTAATTTCGCACCGATACTTAAATTCTCACGATATTGTTTTTTCCAAATGAAAACTTTAGGTAGTTTATAGAACTCTTCGTTTGGTATATCTTTTATATTAATTCTCTTTTTTAACATAAAAAAGCCTCCAGATTCATTGGTAGTATAATAGTTTGCAAAGGACAAAAGATTAAAAAGATAAAGAGCAGTATCTTTGTATTATTAAAGATGATAGATTTTCATAATAGAACAAATACAAATTGAAATATTATTTTACGCATTCCAATTTTAGACTCAAAACGAAAATATAAGTGTTCTTACTTTTAAATTTTGTCCTAGGCTCGATGTGGCGAACATCGCAGCCTATTTTTTAGGTTAATTTTTATGAAATGTCTCGAAAAGGTATTGACAAATCGGATTTAATGATGTTTGTTTTTCTTGGTTTTATCATACAAGGGACAAATAGCGATTGCAATCACCTTTTTTACAAATACTAACTTTAGTTATTTAATGACAAAAATGTTATTTTAACTAAAAAACAATATTAACTTTGTTAATCTAGTGTTTATTCAACAAAATAGGATATATTTTTATTTGTTACATGAATGAAATATGTCGATAATGTCATTTATCTGAAAGATAGGAAAATTAAGTGAGATATGGTTTTTGTAATTAAGTAGGGGCTAAAGCTCCTACTTTTCTTGTGTTTTTAAAGTTTACAATTTTTTTTTGAAATGAAGTGGTGCTTTTGATAAAATTACTAGCATTTTTTAAATCAAGTGTTTATGTTACCTACATTAAGAAAACATTAGGAGGAATTATTTTTGAAAAGCCTTAATATTACTATTTATACAATTAACAGTGCAGAAGGAGAAAGGGTTGCAGAAAAATTAGCCAAGTACGATTTAATGGCGACAAATAAACATATTGTACGAGATCGTTTTACTTTTACCGAGTTCAAAGCTTTGTTAGCGTTAACAGACAACGGTTTAGATGACTTATTAACTCAACGTGGTAGTACAATTGATTTTCTTACTGAACAAGGGATTGATCTTGATGACTTAACGTTACGTGAAGCATACAATGTCATTCTTCAAAATCCGAAGTTGCTAAAAACAACTATCTTGACAGACTGGAACAGGATTGCATTTGGGTTAAACGGTACGAAGATGTTCCTTCCACGACATTTAAGAAAGCAAGAACAACGGAAGATGTACTTAAAACCAGAAGCACAAATCGAGTACGAGGAAGCTAGTTGAATATAAAAGTTACTAATCATATGTAGTAATTTGAAAAAAATTTCGACTTAACTAAAATATTTTATTGTATTCCTAATACTAATAGGGTTAAAGATATAATTAATCACCTTGTTAGTTATATAACATTACATACATTAAGAATTCATAAGGGACAAGTTAAGTGTGAAGATTAGTATGGCGAATTCTTGAAGAATATACCAAGTTTTTAGAAACAATTGCAATATTCTTTTGCATTGTATTGTCAATAAAGATTTTAACCAATCCTTAGTATGTGAAGGTTTTCTAATTATCTATACAGAATTGAAATCATTACCTAATAGGAAGTATTAGGTCTTTATTATTGGCAGGGTAAAACGGATGTTAGAAAATATTTCAATGGTAAAAGAACATGTGGTACTTCGGGACATATTAAGTGTAGTAACGAACTTGCTGTGATTGAGGGATTGACTAATGTAGTAAGTAGACTGTAATTACATACTTGATTAATAAGACATATTTAGCATTTGTTCGCAATTTTCAATGCATATTTGAAGTTATTAATTGGAGTAATAGATTGTAAAGGACCTGTTTTGATTGAATGAGAATTGACTTCTCGAATCAGTGGTCTTTTTTTATTTTTAGTGGATTCTACTGTATTCCTCTATAAAAATATAATCTAATCTATTGAAAAAACAAAAAACTATGTGATAAAGGATTTTTCAAATGACAAATATACTAAAAGAAATTTATGTAAATAACGAACTAGATGTACTAGTAGATACTAATACGGAGGTGTTAGAAGCAGCAAAACTAATGAAGAGACTACAATCTCATATTAGCGAATTCTCCTACAATTTAAAATCTAGTGGAATGCAGGAGAAGGAAATTGTTTGTGGTGGACAGATTCAGAGTATTGTAAACATGAATAATCTAAGTGATACTGCGGGTGCTAATATTGTCTATGTAACACTTAATGATGGTTTTGGTGAGCTATTAATTGTGGTACCAGTAACTTTATGGCAGAAACTCAGTGCTAAAAAAGGTGATGTTGTAATTGCGAGTGGGAAAATGTTTGCCTTAAAAAGAGATTGTAAATTCAAATCAAAGGCAAATACAGATATTATTGTTTCACATGGATTTGAACCTTTTCGTGTGTTAGTGAGAGAAATTAAATTATTACCAGAATAAAGCGTTGGATAACGTCTTATTGATTTAATGAAAATTACAAGTGTACAATTTTCTTCTGACCTATTGACTTTTTGTTCTCAAATGGTTTTGTTTGTACATGCAAAAAAATATAACGTCGAATCCTCTTAAAGCGACTCAAAATAAGAGGTAAGATGAGGTGGGCTGATGCACTTCATAAAATACAGTCTGTAGTCTTAAAGAATTCAAAAGGAATATGAACAGATTGACAACAGAAGAATTAGGACCGGTAGAAGGTAGTGTTCTGGATGCAGTACCAGATGTAGTTGTTCCTCACGTATCTGGTTTTCTAGTTAGAGGAATTATACATTAGATTGCATTACATTAAAAACAAAAGAAGATTTCTTAAACACTAATGAACACCTCTTAATTAGAGTGGATTTTCATATTTTTGAAATTGCAGATAGCGAACGCTATATAAATCGAGTAACAAATAACTAAGCAAACTAAGACAATACAGGAGGATTTTAACTATGCAAAAAACATTAGCTAAAGAATACATTGAATCTGTAGCAAAGGCTTTATTAGAAACATCTCCAAGAGAGGTAATAGAATTTAAAACAGTATTAAATTCACACCCACAAGGTAATGAAACTCATGCAGGGATAAACGAAGTAATTTCTCGTATTTTCACTGATCCATTATTGACAGAACTCTTATCTATTGTAGGAATTGAATCTGAAGAGAAAACAATACAAGAACCAATTCTTGCTAGCTTATTAGCTTCTCAAATTTCAACTCAACAACTTTCTAAACAAATTCGTGAACAAGTAGCGAAAGTAGATATGGATTCTTCAGTAATGATTCCTTACATGAAATTAGAACCAAAGGCTAATCTTGCAGCTTTCATCAAGGAACAAGCTGCTTTCAAAAAACTTGTAGAAGATATAAAGGCTCAATCCGAAGTGAATACCAAAGAAGATTTTGCTGCAAATATTAAAAATCAAGTAGAACAACAAAGACCTGCTAAGACTACTGAGGGAAAAATAAAAAGTATCCTTGATGAAGTTGTTAACGAAATTATTGAAGACGGAGCTGCTAGTCAAACAGTTTGCTTAGACCCTAGTGGAATTAAGGTTTACGAAATTCTATTTTCTTCTGTTTTTTATAAAAAGGCAAATATGTTAGGTTTTAAAGAGTCTGTAGAGTACAAGCACGAATACACAGCATATATCCTAAGTGAACTTGCTACTTATTTAGTTGAAGAAGAAGGCTTTAAACTATCCTTTGAGGTGGTAGAAGATAAGGTAGTAGCAGGTTTAGCTTAATAGCCTGGTATTAAAGAGAATATAGGATGGAAAAGGCTACCCTTATTTTCTGGAAATAGTGTAGTAGACAAATGGTAAAAACAGTGCGGTACAGAAAAAAATAGACATATCAGTTCTCTTCATTTAGGAGCGCTCAATAAAGTAGATTAAGTTTAACCTTGAACTAAACATAGGAAGTGGTTAATTTAGTCGTGCATTTTAATCTATACGGAGGTGTACGACTATGGCCATTCCAGTTATACAAAATCTTGTGGCTGCAAGTAAATATCCAATCAAAGCTCCTTATTCTATGAACGCAGAGTATATTACAGTGCATAATACGTATAATGATGCTCCTGCAAAAAATGAAATAAATTACATGATTGGAAATAACAATGAGGTTTCATTTCATTTTGCAGTAGATGATATTGAAGTTATACAGGGTATTCCAGTTAATCGTAATGCTTGGCATTGTGGAGATGGCGGTGGGAATGGAAACCGAAAATCTATCGGTGTTGAAATCTGTTACTCGTTGTCTGGTGGTCCAAGATACGAAAAAGCTGAAAGTTTAGCAATTAAATTCGTCGCTCAACTGTTACGAGAACGCGGATGGGGAATTGATCGTGTGCGTACTCATAAGAGTTGGACAGAGATTGGTGTTCGAAACGGTAATTCTAGAGCAGTTAAGAATTGCCCACACCGTATCTTAGATGAAGGGCGCTGGAATAGTTTCTTAGCAGCAGTACAAGCTGAACTTACTGGTACGGGTGCAACTATAGCACCACCAGTAACTCACCCCCCATCTTCAGATGGTATTGGTGTTGTTGAGATTCTTGTTCCAGAACTTAATGTAAGGGAATTTGCTAGCTTTGATTCACGAGTTGTTAAGACAGTGAAAAAAGGTGAAATGTATCAAACTTGGGGACTATCTAATGATCTATACAATGTTGGAGGAAACCAGTGGGTGTCAGCAGGTCCTGCTTATGTTAAGTTTACTCCTGCAGGAAGTTCTAATGGAAATCCAGAAAATTTAGCTGGAAAACGTGATCCAATTGGGAAAATTACAACTACTGCAAATCTAAACGTTCGTACACAATCTTCTACAGATGGGGATATTATTCGTACTATCCTTAATGGAGAAACGTGGAATATTTACGATATTAGTGATGGATGGGCGAGAGTGCATGATGGTTGGGTTTCTCTATCTTATGCAAATCTAACAAGATATTAATTTCCAAAAAAGTAGGCACATGTTGTGTCTGCTTTTTTATTTAGATAATTTAAAAGTTATTATTGACTTTATTTGATTATAGGGTTTTATTAATAATCCAGCAAATATATTTAAAATTAAATTAATAGATTTTAGGATGGTCTTCGCTGTGAGGAAGAAGACCCTAGTATTCAATACTAGATTAGGGGAGTGGTAGGAGCCCTTAATTTAAATATAAAAAATAAATACCGGAAAATAAAAGAGAAGTACTTATGATTTTAAATATTATTTCTCTTTCGCATAGCTGTTAGAGCGCTTATCTTACACACATAGAGTTACAGGTTCAAGTTTGTCATTTAAAAAAATTATAGTTCTATAGCTCTGCATAGCCTATGCGGTAGCACGGATTAAAATCCCGTTTGGGTCGTTTGTTTTTAATAAAACGAAAAGGAGTTTGATATTAGTTGAAAACATTTTTAAGCAACTTAGTCCCCAGGGTTTATAAGACTAGAAATACAATAATTATTTATTGGCTAGGTTATGAATTAGTACTAGGTAACTAATGTAACGATAATACTACAGATAGATATACTAATGGTCGAAGAGGATTACTAGCTAGGTGGGTAGTAGTTGGTAAGGTTTACGCGATTTTGTAACCTGTTCTTTCTGGTAACTTATGATTATTCTCTCACTCGTACTATTAACAGATTAGATATATTTAAAATAATATATACGCCTAATGTAAAGAGTTTACTTGTGTAGAAAAAAACTACGTGGGAAAGCTCTTTTTTTACCTTGATTTTTAATTTTTAAGTGCTTACGTTTTGAGAGGAGTTATTTATTAACAACTCATAAAAGCAGTTTGATGTTGTTTTATTAAAAACATTTTACTATAACATGAAATGTTTAAGAAGTACTTCTATTTTCATAAATCATGACACTACTAATGATAATCATATTTTAATAGAAATATGTAGGTACTTCTTTCAAAAAGATAGTAAATAAACTATCAACAATCTCCTTTTAATAAACTTATAGAGAAAAATTGGGGAGAAATGTAATCTTCACGTGTCATAAATAGAAGTAAAGTTTTTATACAGGATTTTAAAGAAAAGTAAAATCTCCACTAAATTGGCTGTATTTCTGTTGTTAAAACAGCTTCATGACCATGTGGCAAATGAAACATTTTTACCAAATTAATTAAACATTAGTTGGAGGTAATTTATTATGCATCAAATTATTACAATTACAGGTCGCTTAACTCGTGATCCTGAGAGTAATACGTATGGTGAAAAGACAGTTTGTCGTTTTGCTGTAGCAGTAGATGATGGGTATGGAGATAAAAAAACTACTGATTTCTTTAATGTATCTGTTTGGGGGAAAATGGGTGAAAAGGTACAAAGATACCAAAAGAAAGGTTCTGTTGTGCAAGTAATCGGTAAAATGAAATCTTCTAAGAAGGATAAAACTACGTACTGGGAATTACGCGCAAATAACATTGTATTTTTTACCTTTGATAATAATAGTAATCAACAACAAAATAACTTTGAAATGTTCACTGGTGACATAAATATCAGTGATGATGATTTACCATTTTAAAGTAGGTTATTTATTGGTGGAGGTGATTATATGAGTGATCAGAGAAGGTTACGGTCGGAGTTAAAACAAGGGCTCCATCAATTTACGATGACCCTTTATAATTCTTATAGACAAACTTTATCGCATGAAAAATCTGTAGAACAAATATCCAACTGTTTAATAGAAGAGTATGAATATGTAACTAAACAAGTCATGAAACAAGAACAAACTTTTAATCTTGGAAGCCTTGTTGAAAAGGTGGAAAAACGTGCTAAGGATGAAAAGGACCCCGTAAAACAGTTTGAGTTGTATGAAGATGTGGAAATTCTATTGCGTGCACAGGAACTTGTTACAAAATACGAAACGGGGAAGGATAATAAATGAATATTGCAAAATTAATGTGTGTAATTAATAAGTTTTGGTTTTGATAATAGAATGTTTTGTCGATTAAAAGATGATATGACCCATTTCATATCAACAAAGAAAGATAAATTTATTATGAATTATAAAAATTTTTTTACTCAGTCACAAAACATTAAAGATTGATTTAATACAGTACTTCCTATAAGAGAAGCCAATACCTTTGAAAATAGATTATTTCTATTTAATAGATGTAAAATTTGTTTTTGGAGGATTTGATTATATTCAATTTAGGGGTGAACAATTAAAGGATAAAGATTTTGTTGTTATTGTTAGTCAGCAAACTTATAAATTGTTCCTACCAATAGTTTCTCATCTTTATTCTACGCGCATTCATAATACACACAATGAAGTAGATTCATACTTTCCTATGTTAGACAGTTCGGAATGGTCAACTAAAATACATTTCTATTATAAAAAAGTGAGGATTACGACCATTCGTTCAGTATATATTTTTTGAAAGGAAGGGTTAGCTATGCTAAAGAATCGTTCATGTTCATGGTGTGATAGCACCGGTATTACGGAGAAAGGATTTTGCTGTATGTGTAAAGGGAAAGGGTATATGGAAGTAATTGATCAAGCAGTGTTTGCTGCAAAACAACAACCTAACTTATCATGTCTTATCCGCGCTATTTCTAAGCATACGACTCCGGAGCAATTTTCAAACATCATGAATGATTGCTAAGTCTTAGCCAATTAGTTCAAGAGCTCCTTGAAAGAGGCTCCCTTTTTTTAGAGTTAATACCCTTAACTAAAGTAAGGAGAAAGGTAAATGTACTAGGGTTAAGATGTTTGTAAGTCACTTGTTTGGTTTATATATGTATACAAGTTTAAATTTACCAGTTAATCATGATTATAAGGAACAAGAAAGGGTCTAACCTGGCCTCCTAAAATTATTAACAACAGCAATATTAAAAACCGCTACATTGAAATCCCTCGATTAATACTCTAAAGAGATGTTTGAAAGAGGGATTTCAAATTAGGGGATGAAGCTGTATCAGAGGATATAGTTCATAAGTTAATAGAAGCTTAAGAGTAATTAAAAATTCCTACTAGCCTTGAGAAAAATAGTGGATTTAAAAATTGTAGAACTTGGATATGTGGTTAAGGTAAATTATGATAATCGTATGCACCAATGAGTGAAACCTAAATAGCAACAATAATAGAACTTGTTTACTCTCCCTTAAGAACATGATTTTGTAAATGTGATTTAAGTTGGGAGAAGAAAAAGTAGGATATGGCTCTAATCTCTGTAATTCGTTATGGTGATTAAGTACCATATCTTCTTTTTTTGGGGTGTTGCATATGTTTAAAGATGTTTTAATGGATAATAAGGGGGCATTAATTCGAATTATTGTCTTTGTACTAGCTTGGTTGAATCAGTATTTGACTTCTAAAGGCTATCAACCTTTACCTGTATTAGGTGAAGCAGAAGTTGCTGCTGTTGTTACATTTATCGCATCGGTGCTGACATTGATAAATGATAACAAGGTAACGTCAAAGACAAAAGAACTTAAGGAATAATGTCATCTTGTAAGACGGGCTTAAATGCTCGTCTTATTTTTTTACCGACTTATTGACGTTTTCAAATTAACTGCTTACGTTTCTATTGAGAGTTGTGAATAGGGGGGATTTGCATTTATGAGTACTTACATTACCAAATGAAAATACAGCATTTAAATTGTAGCCACCAACTATAATAAATGCGAAAGTTAGGCGTTAAATCCATTTGAAGAAGTTGAGAGTTGTGAAGAAAATTTAATAGAAAATCAATTAGATAGAAAATATTTTTGTATAACCGAAAGGGGAAGCTCAAGATGATAATTACAGAACATGCCGTCAGGAGGTATAAGCAACGTGTTGGAAAAAGAACTGCTTCTAAGAAACGTGTTGTAATGCAAATTAATCGAGATCTTGCTCGTGATGTAAAATACCGCAAACCTTCTAAGGTTAAAAATCATTATATATTAGTAACATCTAGATACCAAGCTGTTTGTTACAAATCTAGAGTTGTTACTATCACTGGTCCAAAAGATGATGTTACCAACTACAAGTATACCACTCGTTGTGATCAGGAGTTGGGTCTTGTTGCATAAGTGTAGTAAGAAACAAATGGCGAATATGAGAATGTAGCAATTTGTAATTATGTAAATAGATTCAGCTTTATAAGAATACTAAAGGAAGGGGCTAGAAATTAGAAACCAGAAAGAAAAGCAAACGGCTGGGAATGTCGTGTAGAAAAATAGAGATTTAAAACCCGGGATTACTTAATGGTAAAAGATAAAAAGGCTATAAATACACATTTTAAAAAATAATTATTAATCCTAAGTATTTGTTTTTAAATATACATTTGAAGTGTTTTGAGAAAATTGACCCCACTCCGTTATTTCGTTTTGATGAAAAATATCTACTTTATTTATCTAGTGAGATCATTCAATCAAGAAATAAGAAAATCCAAGAGGAAAATGAAAGGATAAATTAGTGAGAATGTTTAGAAAGATGACAATGATTTCATTGAATGTTTATGTAAAGTTAATTGGTATCTTAAAATGGAGTATGGCAAAATTATTAGAGTGTAATGCATATGTTTTTATATCTTAGGGGTGAAAAATTTGAATTCAGCAAACTTGGGTTGGTTTATTTTATCTCAAACAATTTTGGGAATTGGCAGTTATGCAATTATGTGCGCTATATTCTGTTTAAGGTTCCATCGAAACATTACGATAATTTCTCTACTTTCATTTTTGACTAGTATTATTAATTACTCCATCTACTTTAATAAACAAGAAGGTATTGGTTATTTAGTACCGATTATAGGAATGCTGATAACTTTCCTTTATTTAGCTGCTATAGAGAAGCTTTCTATTATTTGGGCACTTGTAGTGACTGTTGCAGGAGGTGTCATTATACCTCTTATTATTCAAATTATGATCATATTTGCTTCACTTGGATTTTTTAGTCCTTCTGAATTGAAAGAGCATATTTGGAGGAATTATGCAATGGATATTACATCTGGTTTTAGCTATGCTTTATTAGCATTTGTTCTTTATTCTCAAGAGTGGACTTTTAAATTTGATTTCGAAAAAATACGTTTTAAATATGAGAAATATATAGTGATAGGAATTTCTCTTGTTGCGGCAATTGTTCTACCTACTTCAATGTTTATGACACATGTAAAAGGTACTGATTTGAATTTAATATTTTTAACTATTAGCTCAACTTTAGTATTTATTCTACTTTTAATATTTTCCATAAGAAAAGAACGGACAGAAAAACAGTTTGACAAAACAATTAAGGAGGTAAAAACGAATGCTCAAAAAAATGATGTTTAATCTTTCAATGGCTGCAACTAAGATGTCTATTACTAGTAGTATTTCTTGGTGGTGGCAATAAATAATTAATGAAGAGGGCAGGCATCTTTATGATGATGGCTTTCTTTTTATAGATAATAATCAGATTTATTTGTAAATAAATAAAATGTCATAGAATCTTCATTCTAATTTAATTAGTTTTTTTATGTATAATATGGGAAAATTAAGTGGTACCAGTAATTATATCCATGGGATAATTTTACAATAAATGTAAGCGGGAATGTCTATCTAAAAAAGATGTCCATGTGCTTATAATTTTTAGACAAGGTTCAGTTGGAAGAGTAGTAGGTTTTAATAATATTACTGAAAGAAGCCGAATTCACCATACTTATTCATATAACAAGGGAGTAGTAAATAAAATGTCAAACAAAGATAAATCAAATATATTTGAAAAAACATTTGGTGAACTACTAGAAAACAACAAAGAAGAGAATGATGCGGTGATTTATCAATCGAGAGATAAATTACAAGAGGTCTTGTTAAGAGCAGAAGGGAAAAAAATCTTATCGCATGAAGATAGGGAAAAATCAACTGAGGGGTATATTTCTCCTTCCATTAAAGATGAAAAGTTGGAAGAGTTTGTAGGTGAAATGCCATTACCTCCTATTAATAGAGAACAAGAATCAAGGGCTGTATCTATTGGTTTACAAAAAATTCGGGAAATGAAGGAGTATATGCTGTATATTCATCGTTATATGATTAATGAATTTAATCGAATTTATGCTTCATTTCCAATTCTGTTTGCAAAAGACTTTGAAGATAAATTCGGCACTGCTCATAAGGAATTAGCCACAATAATGGAAGATATCGAGCATTTCATTATTGGAGATATTTATAATGTAGAGGCAGTGAAAAATGATTTTAAACTCGTTCAAATCCTCGAAGGAAAGCGGCTTTCAATCCTCTATGATTTTTTAGAATATCAAAATAATAAAAAAATACAATAAAGACTTGTAAAATCAAGTGTAAGTGCTTATATTCTGTTTGGACATTTTATATTATGGTGTAAATGATTTTTAAGGTAAAACAACTGTTACAAATTTTGCATAGGGATGAGGTAGTTTATATGGAGAACAAACAAATCGTATCATATAATGCACAGTCAAGAGGTCATAAGACAAAGGGGAATACATACAAAGAACGTTACGTCGAGAATACATGCCCGGAGTGTCAAAATCCTCGTGCATATAAAGATGAATGGAAAACAAGGATTAAGTATACATGCTTAAAGCGTGCTTGCCGTCATCAGTGGTTCGAAAAGAAAGAGTTTCCTGAAGTTAAAGAATAAAAATAATGTATAAAGAGTCCGTTCTTTTAGGAGGGCTCTTTTTTATTTTACTTCTCTATAAAAACTTCTAACCTTCTCACTACTGTAACAACAGAAATATAATAATGAGAGGACTTGATTCAAAATGAAAACAAAAATCAAAAAGGGAAAAATAATACAGAACTGTTTAAAAGTCACGGCAGCAACCGTAGTGGCTAGCGGTGTAGGATTTCAATTTTATGAGATTCAAGAGTTAAACAAAGAAGTGAAATCCTTAGAGAAAAACCATAAACAAACTGTCCTAGAATTAAAAACCGCGAATGAAAACAACAAAGTATTAGAAGAACAAAAAAAACAAATTGCAGCTAATACAGAACAGCTTTCTATTGAATTAGAAGAAATAAAAAATGAAAACGAAGCTATGAATGAGGGGAAACATCAGTCTCAAGAAGAGAATCAGAAACTTCAAGCAGAGAATGCAGATTTAGCTAAGCAATTGCGCGAAGCGAAGGAATCTGCCAGGCCAGTGATGCCTGAAAAAACATCATCAGACAAATCTGATCCTCCTACTGCTAAAGATACTAGTGTTTCTAAAACGATTATGGGGATTGGTACTGCTTATACATTAAACGAGTCAGGAGTTACAGGTATAACAGCTTCAGGTAAGACAATACAACCAGGTATGATTGCAATGGATCGCTCGGTTCCAATGGGAACAAGAGTAAGAATTACATGTGATTCTTATCCATATATTAACGGAATTTACACTGTCGAAGATCGAGGTGGTGCTATAAAAGGAAACATAGTAGACATTTATATGACAGATGCTGACAGAATGAATGACTTTGGACGAAGAGATATCAAGATAGAATTTCTTAACTAGTTGATGATATGGATATCATTGGGCACGGTTGCTGAGAAAATCAGGAGAACATTAGAAGGAAAAACAATTTTGGTATAACTATTATTTAGGTAAACAAACTGAAAGAAGTACAATGAATAGCGTAATACTTTATATTAAGAAAAATAGAATTAAAAAAGTTTTATAAAAATGGCCCATTCTATTATTTGATGGGCCATTTTTATGCATTCCTCAAAGAACGCGAAGTAAGTAGGAGAAGATGAGTTTGTTTCGGACAAGAGATGACAGGAACCATATTAATTTTTCCACGTACATAAAGTGGTACTATATACCGAATGTACGTTTGGTGTATAATAGACCTATATCGAAATGGAGGTGAAAGAAATGAGGCGCAATAAAGTATCTAAATTTTGTATCTAACCAAATTAAGCACAGGCACTGGTAACTAATAAAATAGTTAGCTATTTACATGTTATAGTCAATCACTTTCTATTCTCTTTGGGATAACGTATACAAAGATACAGGGAAAGGTTTGACATATGGTATATGCTTTCATAAACTTTCTGCCATGAAGAAAGTGTTTATTTTGCAAAAAGAAGTGGATAGTATTGCGATTCAGTCGCCTATTTGCAACATTGCGGATGCAAATACACTTTTTTTCAAAAAATAAACAGTATCCTGGGTTTCAAATCTAATAAGAACGAAGGAATCTTCTCATTAAAATAAACAGCTAGTAAAGGTAGCTAGAATTGATTAATATATGGAAAATTATTTGGACAAAGTCTCAAATTAAAGAATGAAGCGATAAGGTTTCTAACTGCATGGACTGTGAAGATGGTCTAATAAATTAGAATTCCAGAGAAATCTTTATTTAGGAATTTTCTCTTCTAAACGAAGTGAAAGTGTAGGCAGTTGAGTATAGTATGTAATATAAATAGGAAGGAAAACGTTTTTCGACTAAATGAAATAAAAGTCTATACATCAGAAGAATTGAAAGATAAAATGGAACTTGACCTAAACCAACATTTAAAACAGGTAGTTGAAATGCCGAGTATGCTAGGTGTTTAACTAAGAATGGATTATGAAAGTATTGCTTCTATTTCAGATTGGTATGTAAATAAGAAAAAGCTATCGATTATATTGGCAGAAATACTGAATTAATTAGATTTTTTCTATACGATGACGTACTTAAATGTAGGATTAAATTCATTCGTGGCAAATATGTCGTGAAAGATGATTGAAGTGTGTAAACATTTATAAGTATGCTTTCAATCTTGAATAGGTAGGGCAGAATTTTAGGAATACGACAAAAGTGAGAAAATGAAGCACAATGTAGAATTACTCCAAGTTTTAAAAGAGGATTTAAGCAGAAAAGTTAATGTACATGTAGTTATAAAAAGTGTTTCACGTATAAAGGTTAAAAAATAATATGAGGAATTTGGACGATACTTACAAGATTGAACGTTACTCGTAAGTAGTACCTTTTACAGACATTAATTGCATTATGTACAAAAAAATTATGGAAAGATAAACGAATTCACTGCTTAATTTCGCCTTCTAACAGGGGATTTTTTGCGTTGTTTTCAAACATTTCGCACTTAAAAGACCCGTGGGAGGGAGAAAATTGTACAGATTATTATTACTTGAAGATGAAGTTGAAATCGGTAGCACACTTGAAATGATTTTAAGAAGCGAAAATTATCATATTGATTGGTTTACTACTGGTGATGAAGCAGTGAATGCTGCTGTATCTAATGATTATGACTTAATGATATTAGATGTCATGTTAAAGAAAACAGTGGGAGAGTTAAATACTCGTATTTCAAATGGCCTTGAAGTTGCAAGGTTAGTGAATCAAAAAAAGAAAATTCCATATTTACTCCTGACATCAAGAAGCGAACCGCTAGATATTATGCAAGGCTTAGATATGGGAGCAGAAGACTATATAACAAAACCATATGACTTAACGGTGTTGCTTGCGAGAATCCGAACAGTTTTAAGAAGAAGTTGTAGTAACGATATTTCTAACGGAGGAATTACTCGATGCGGTAATATTGAGATTAATTTATTAACGCACAAAGTAATTGTTGAGGGTAAGCATGTTCATTTAACTAAACAACTTTTCGAATTATTACATTACTTCATCATTCATAAGGGACAAATTATTTCTAAAGAAGAATTATATAAAAATATTTGGGGATATGATCCTTCAGAACTTCAAGAAACAAATACTCTGGAAGTAAATATCCGTAGGTTAAGAAATTCACTTGATATTGATATAATCAAAACAGTTCGAGGTAAGGGTTATGTTCTTGAAGTCTCTAGTTGCTAGAAGGATAAAAAATAATAAATTACATATGAAGATAATGGCGGTGGCAGTCATTGCTGTTACCTTAATTACAATACCCATTCAGCTACTATTTTTTATTTCTGTTGTTTTAAAAAATGGGGAAGAAGCGTTTAGTCATATCAAGTACAGAGCGATTCAGATTGAAAATGAAGCTTGGAGAATTGGCGGGGTTGATAAGATACATCAGGAATTTTTTGATGGAATTCTATTAAAAGGTGAAGAAGTAAAAGTTTCATCTGCAGCAAAAAACATTGAATACACTTTCTACATTAAACAAAACGAAGAAGCAATAAGTAGTGTAGATAAATACTTTGCAGCCTTTTTAATAGAAACTTTAGTTAAAAGACATCAAAAAGAAATAAATAAATTAGGTAACATATCAATTCGTAACGATGAAACAAACGGCCTTTATTATATGACTTATAAGCATACTTTTAAACATGGAGATAATAATGAAACAATTATAGTAAAAAGAAACGTAACACCAATTGTTATAAAGCTAATAGAGAAATATCAAAAAGAATTTTTTATTTACTTATTGTATTTCATTATTGCTATAAGCATATTTATCTATTTTGGGCTTGGCCTAGTATTTCGCTTCTTTGGGAAAGCTCTTGATAAATCATTTGTGGAGTTAAAAGAAAAGGATTACAAGGCTAGAATAGACATAAAGGATAGTTATGGAAAAGAAATAAGCAATGTTCAGCATCAAATCAATGATATTCTCGAGCAAATGCAAAATCATATTGAAGTTAATATAGAGTCCATGCAGGATGTTTCACATGAGGTAAACAATAAGTTAACCTCAATTAAACAATCTATTGATGTGCTACGATTTTACGGAACAAATAATAAACTAATTGTAGAACAAAAATTAAAGTCAATAGATGATAATATTGAACAAATTACAAAAGTTATGTCTACATTTCTCGATCTTGCAAAATTAGACCGGGGAATTTATATGGATGCTACAAAATCTCGGGATGTAAAAGAAATGATTGAGAATTACCTACAATATATAAAGAAGGTTTTTCCTGATTTTGATTTTATTGGTAAATATGATGTAAGCTCGCCAATTATTCATTTTAATAAAGAACATTTTGTATTAGCCTTAAATCCTATCATTGAAAATGCAGTTAGGTATTCATTGCATAGTAATGAGATAGTCATTCATATTCGAGAAGGTAAATATTCAAACTATGTATATATTGATATTATTAATTGGGGTATTCAAATTGAAAAAGAGGAAATCCCACAGTTATTTAATAGATATTACAGAGGGAAGAATATTGAAAATTCAATGAAAGGGTTCGGAATGGGTTTAACAATATCCAAAAAAGTGATGCATTTATATAAGGGGAAAATTCATGTAAAGAGTTATGAAGATGGCAAAAACATTTTTACATTAATCATACCCTTGCATCAGGAATCGAGAGGTGATACCTAATGGGAAATAAGATTAGGAAATTTCTCAATAATTTTGTGAAACGTGATAAACTACGTGTGCAAGTAGTTTTATTAACCCTTATACTTGTTCTTGTTTCAGCAATACCAGTCAATTTATTTTCTATTTATAATGAGCTACAACTAACAACTCAAAGAGAATTTGAATCTATGTTTTCCAGGGTAGAGAAAATACAGGACAAAATAGTTTCTTCAGGAATAGGTGCATCACAGGAACTTGATTCTGAGTTCTTTAAGCAGATTAGCTATCCAGGTGAATCAATGAAAATTCGCATGGGTGAACAAGGAGCACAAGATTATCATTATGCAGCTGAGTATGAACAGAATGATAAATTTGGTATGTTTGAAGCTCAAATACTGACCTTATTCGTCCCAACCTTTTTTGATTCTATTAAAGCACATATGAAATCACTAGATGCTACTGCTGATAAAGATAGTTATAGTTTTTATATTGATGAAAAAAATAAAGCATATGGTGAGATTTTACATTCTTTTAAACATAAAGGTCATTATGACACGATAATCATAAAAAAAGATATAACACCTAATTTGAAGATGCAAATGGTTAATAGCATGGAAAACTTCTTATATATGTTCATTTGGTTTTTCTTCTTTTCAGTTGTGTCAGTATTAGTATGTTTAAAATTTATTTTTAAACCATTACAAAGTGCAATCGATTCAAGTTTTGAAAATGTAGTAGATAATAATTATCAAACAAGGATTGAAGATCCTTTGTATGGAGAAGAAATATCAAAAATTGTTCATCGTTTTAATGCAGTGTTAGACAGGATGCATGAGCTTGTACAAAACAATGTTAATTCCATGCAAGATGTATCGCATGAGATAAAGACATATCTTACGGCAATCAAACAATCTGTTGATGTTATTAAAATATATGGAAAAAGTGATGATAAACTAGTTGCTGAAAAACTAAATGCTATTGAAGATAATATAATTAGGGGAACGGCCATTATATCAACTACGCTGGAACTAGCCCGTTTGAAACAAATCCCAAATATTGATAGTGCCAATTACTATGACGTGAAATATTTAGTAAATTTCTTGTTAAGATTTAAGCAAGAAACCTATCCGAGTTTTATTTTTGAGACAGACTATGATTCTGAAGAAGTTGAGATATTTATAGACAGGAACCATTTTTTCTTAATGATGAATCCAATTCTTGATAATGCTGTTAAGTATTCAATGAATTCAAATATAGTTAAAATAGATACCATTTCTAAAAGAACTGATAATATGGTATATATTTCTATCACCAATACGGGGGTTGTTATTGATCAAAAAGAGATTCCTTTTCTCTTCGATCGTTATTATCGTGGGAAAAATTTGGGGAATTCAAAACAAGGATCTGGTTTAGGCTTGACCATAGCTCAAGAAGTAATGAATCTGTATAAAGGTCGCATAACTGTTCATGGCACAGCAGATGGAGTAACATCTTTTATATTAAGTTTTCCAAAGGCCATTAGAAGAGAAGACTCAGGAAATTTATCCTGAGTCTTTTTATTTTGATGGTGAGAAATAATAATTATATAGATACATTAATCTTAGGTGGCAAAGTATTTGTTGGAGTAATTTGAAAAATAATTTTTGGGGATTATAACTAGGGGCTGGACTATTTCTATCCCAATCTACTTCAAACTTGCTGTACATTCAAACAATAGAGATTGAATGTATTCATCTTGTGGAGCTTTAACGCTCGTATTTTTTTAAGTGGGCTAAGATATACTCCATTTTTGCAGTTGAGTCATTTGAATTTTGTTTGCGTTGGTACTCTGCAATTTCTTGGAATAGGCTTTCTTCAAGAGCTTGAATGTCATCTCTATTATAGTTCATTATTTCATCCATCTCCAATGTATATATGAGGTTGAGCAAGTCATCAATTTTCTCTTCATCTACTATAAGTCCGGAGAATTCTTCAAGAGATAAATCTACCCCTATATTACCACGGTAAATCTTCAAGCAACCACACCTCCCTTATGTAAGTCTACAAATATCTAACATAGACAGCACCTCTGAAATCATTGTATCTCTTAATTTATAGATGAAAATGATTTTATAGGAAGTGTCTTATTCCTTTACTTTACCGGTACTATAAAAGATTTTACGCTAACTAATCGTGTAGATAGGTTCTATCTCAGTCCTATATTTTTTTATATTCTCCAAAAGAGTATCAATTCACTCAATTCTTCTGTATTTTCTTTTTAGAGAGTTTTTAAGAAGAGAATTTTTAAATCTTAATTCAAAACGGTTATATCGTCGTTATCTGTCATTTCTATAACTTTTCACCTCAAACGTTAATAAATTTAAGCACAATAATTCCTTCCTGGACTAACTTATTTTAAGAATTTGAACCATTAGAAATGAGGGTGTAAAGTATTATCTCAAATATTTAAAGGTGAGTTAGCTCAATTTAGCATTTATAAGAAAAGGTACCTTTTAGCTTTTTAGCAAATGTGGTATAAAGGAAGATGGAGTGCTTGAGGGAGGAATTAGTCATGAATAAGCAAGAAGCGATAGAGATCATTAAGAATTCTTTTTATCATTTAATGTTCGAAGAAAATGTTAAAGTGGGTTCAATTAATGTTCTTTTGTATTTTCCATCTATAGGCATAGCAGTGTTAGAACCTAATAAAGATCGAAGACACTTACTTACAGAGGATAATATTGAAGATATGGATGAACTCTATATTAAAAAAGAATTAAAAGCTAAACCCATTTATTTAGATTTTGAAAACGATGAATTCAATATTGGATTTGTTATCAATGACATACTGTTGGAGGCAAGATTTGCACCAGCAGAGAATTTTTTGGAGAGTAGAGGTACCTAAGAGAAGGGGGTTAATTATTACATAACTCTTTTTGAAAGTCTCAAAATTTAATTATTGAGTCCTATTATAGGAGTATAAGACTTATCTTTCTTGATATGTACCTCACTATAAATGAACTATACTTGAAAGAAAGAGACGTATTTACGTCTCTCTTTTATTTTGAGGAAAATATAAGGTTTGTGAATTTCTGATATAACTCTAAGTTAGAATGTAACGTTTTAAAATCAAAAAGAGCTTGTTCCTCTTAATTATTAAATTGAAAAGTTAGGCGAACAAGTTAATTTACTAGAAGAAAGCACAGTGTTTTATAATCAAGTCCAACAGAGTGTGTTGTAATAAAATGTTTAGGTAATAGGTTTAAATATTTTATTCATTGTGAAATTAAAATAGTGGACACAGTAAAGAAGACTATGCTTCAAAAGGATTAAGAAAATTTGTATTCATAGAGTTTTTCCCTTCTTTAGAACATCTTAAAATTAAAGAGAGAAAAGAAATTTAAATTTTTATTTATTTGGTAAAAAATATCAAAATTTTGTTTTAATTTCTTATTATTTTTTATATAATAAGAACATCAGTTCGTAAAAGGTAGAAAAATCATAAACTAACAGAACAAGAGGGAATAGGAAAATGAGAGAAATGAGATATGGGTTATCGGGATATTTAGCACCGGATGGTATTTTCTATGAATGTGACTACGGTAAGCATAGCGAACTTGCCAATGAGCTTATTGAAAAATATAAAATAAAAAATAAAACGAACTATAACGAAATTGCAACTAGAGGAGAATTTTTAAAATTTGGCACATATCCTTGGTCAAGTAAAGAGGGGTGTAGTGGTTGCCACGTTTTTAAAAGTCTATTCCACCCATTATCTAATAAGCAATCTATATGGATAAATGAGAATTTGGATAAACTTACTGACAAGCAACGTTCTGAATTGAATAGATTACTTGATCAAGAAGAGCTCATAAGAAATAAATTAGCTATGGAGAGTAAGAAAGATGTGGAAAAAATACAGATTTCATATAGAGTTGGTACAAGATTATCAGCTGTTGGTGTTTAACGCTAACATTTTTATTAATTTTACTTAAATAGATAAAAAGTATTAATTAAACAGTTATTGATGCGGTCTTCGGAGTTAATAAATTTAGGGAAATGACAGCCTAGAAATACTAGGTTTAATCAAAAGGAAATTAAATTGTGGGGATAAGAACAATTAGAAAAGGAATTTGACTTATACTTTTCAGTTGATAACACTTGCTTGTTTAAAGCACATTAACTTTGTGTATTGAAGTGACTTTGAGGTTTCGAAATAAAATGTAACCGTAATGGATAACAAACTCATTTTGGTGCATTTACTAAAATTTTTGAATTCGATGAAGAAGTTTATGTTCCAACATAGCATAAATAACATATAGACGTGTATTTGACGTGGTACTATATGAGCATCATATAAAAAGAAAACACGTCAATTAAAAACATATTATGGTTAATCTAATGATATTAATTATTTCAGGTGTATACAGTAGATGCCAGATGATATCTTCTCAAGATACGAGGTATTTGGGGATTTTTTAAGAACCTATTAAATGATTCCAATCTACATATCGATTAATTATGCTGGTGATGATGTATTTCTTTCGTATCTTACAATAGTGTATAACCTGTTTATAGGATTTGAGCTAAATCCTTAATATAGTATTACAATTCTTTGTATAAATGCAGGCCGTTGAGTTTGCGGACACGATCATATTCAAGGTAATTTTGGAAAAGAAGATATTTAATTTCATATGAATATAATTGGTTGCCCGAATTATTATTCTAATTACCTTGAAAAAATGTAATACCAGAAGGGGTGAAAAATGAACACAAACCATTTGGTATTAAAGCATTTTATAATTTAGGCATAATAAAAAACCACGATTACTCGTAGTTTTCTTTTTTACTAACTTTAATCTTAACACTTTCAATTTCTTTCTCTAGATAATCAAAGTTTTGAGTGACTTTGTTTTCTAAGCTAGTGAAATTGAATTGTACCTCTTTTAATGTTGTAGCAATACCTTCAAGCTGTTGGGTGTTCTTCTCTAAGTTTACGAATAATTCTCTTTCACGATTGTCAGAGCGAAGCCGATCTTCCGCTATCATTTTATAATGGTCTTCACGCTGTTCTTTCATGTTTTCATTCATAGAGGTGATTTGTTCCTTGTGACTATCACTAACACTACGAACATATCCCATAACCTTTATGGACATAAAGATAACAAATAGCATGATAATCGCAAAGAGAACCATAAAAGGTTTATCCCCCTCAGTAATGCTAACAAAAATCTTTTCGATAATGCCAATTTCATCCGGAGTCATGCAGCGACTACCTCCTTATCTGGAGCTAAATTTGTAATCCGTCGCAGTAGTTCATCATGGGGCAAGGTTTGCACATGAAACTTCACCTGCTTTTTTCGGTACGAACTCCTTTTAGTACGCCCTTAAGGCGTTTTGCTTTATTCTCGTCTCTATATAAAGACAAATGTTTATCTGTGCAATGTAAAAATAAAAAAATTAATCAAGCTTAGATTAGAATAGTTCATAAAAAGGATAATAGTAGTTACTCGTAGACTATGTTTGAGGGGAAATTTAGAGGAAGTATCTGTTTTGTTATTGTTGATTTTAAAATTAATAATTTGAATCAAGCAATAATTGTGTGATTCAATTGATGAACTTTCCAATCAGTTTAAATTCGTCTGTTAGGAATAGGTTGTCTTAAATGGGAATAGTTATTTCGGGATATCTATGTTTTCTTTGTAGAAAACATAGATAATTTCTATACCCGGATTTAAAATCTGTGATGTTTGTTGTTGGTTTATTCATATACGTGAAGGGAAGAAGTGTCTAATTGCTTCAAAAATCAAGTAATATTGGTACGTATTTTTTTTCAAACTATTCAATCGTATCTTCACATTGTTTTACTGTTGCTTCGTAATCAATCTCGCTCATCTTTTGTTCTTTTTCTATTAATGAAGAAATAGATTTTACCAATTTTTTAGCTAGTAAATTGTCGGAGTTTTTGAGTCGATACAATAATCGAACCTTGTTTTGAAAAGAATAGTTCGCCCATTCGTCTTCTCCAATATATATATTAACTTGTGGTTTATCTGAATTATTGTTTTCAATGTATTCGATCATTTTTTAAGCGCTCCAATTGCTATATTCACTTGCGGGATCTTCATGAGCATAAGAACCACAAACGGGACAACCTTTTGTATCTCGCTCATCAATTACATACTCAATTACGTACTCTTGGGAACAGTTTAAGCATTCTACCCATTTTTCTGAAAATTCATATTCTTTTCTTTGACTTTTCAATTTTTATCACCTCTCTTACACGTATACAACAACCTTTAGTAATGTATATTGTCAATTTCTTGTTTGGACAATTCCTAACTGTAGTTCATGTTTAGTATTGATTTTTTAATAAAGGAAAGGTTGTAATAAGTTATTGTAGAGAGGTGGTGTTGAAAATGAATTATATGAAGAAGCTTGATGAAGCGATTGAGTTATTCAAAAATTTAATTAGTGCAACTACAAATGAAGCAAAGTCGGCTGTTCTTGCAACTAACCAGGACAACGAGATTGCTGATAAACTTTTAGTTCTTTTAAAGAATAAAACGTTATATCTTCCAGCTCTGACTTTGTTGCCGTCCATTACTAAGAATGACAGCAATAAACGTTTAAGGAATTATGTTAGCTTTGTTAATGCTATTGATAAGTTAGAAGGCAAAAAGCTAAATGCATATGTCTTTGATTACGTACTTCGTCATATTGATGAGGAAGAATTGAAAATGTACAAAGCTATTTTAACGAATGCTGACTTAGTACCAGTTGTTAAAGAACCAGTTGATGAGACTGTGTTAGAAGAAAAAATTCAAGAAGAAGTGGCTCAAGGAGAAAAGGTTCAAGAAGACGTTGAGTCAGCATAATTCTATATTTATGAGAAAACAAGCGGATAAGAGTTTCGGCTTGTTTTTTTTCTTGACTTTCTTCTAAAAAAGGTTATGTTACAAACGCTCCTGTGAGAGAAGCAAGACGTGAGACCAAAATGAATAATCAAATGCTTGTCCTTGCTCTAATGGTTATGGATGAAATTGTAAATTTAAAAAATCCTCACAGAAAAAACAACTATGACTCTAATCATGAATAATAAGTTATTAATGATATTGGAATTCGGCAAAATGAGTAGGGTTCAAGTGAGCAGGTGAGCGTTTCTTAAATCTGAATAGGAGGCATTTTTCTCTTTAAAAGCGTGATATAGTCTCAATTTGTGTAGTGAAATGTGGCTACACGTAATGGTGCGGGTTAGATGTAGTGAATCTACCTCAAGATAGTGGAATCCGTAAAGATTCTATATGAAGTAAAATTTGTAATGTTTTGCTACAAAGAAGTGTCTTGCTACGTGGTCAACAATCAATAGGTTATTAGCTGCGACCTGACATCAAAATAAACAATCAGTTTATGAGGTTCATATTATTAAAAATAATTTAAGTAGTTTTGGAGAGAGACTTTTCTTCGAATTCATACCTAAAATGGCATATTTAAGGGAAGTTTCTGGAGCAGGAGATAAGCAACTACGCTTAAATGGTAAATAGAGAGAGAGGAAGAAATGAAATATGAAGAAATTTATTGAGTCATTAAAAAAAGAAATAAAAGAGATTCTTGACTGCTGCAAGCAACCTTTATGGAAATTAAGATATTTCTTTTATGGATGGGCATTGGGGGGAGTTATAGGTACGGCTTATTTTTACAAAATTGGTGAGCTAGATGAATATGGAGTGCTTCTTCGTATAACCGCAGCCATAATTTTGTTTATTTTCCCATTGGCTTATGGAGAGAAAAATGAGGTAGGGCCTGGTTGAATCTATTGTTTAATGTTAATTCTGATATCAAGACAATGGAATCATTTATGTAACAAAAGATGATTTGTGAGGCAGGCAAAGAAGTACTGTAGAGGAACTATAACAAGATAAAAGAATTTCCAGGCCATCTTTATATACATGCATTGGGATTGACAAGATTCCAAGAAAGAAAAATGGCATCTTTGTTAAGAAACAAAGAGTAATTCTATACCGCAGTGGTGCATAAGCACATTACTTGAAAGGTTTTTGAATTTTTAAATGGGTGACCTAAAAAGGAAATAAAAAGAATATATGATGAAGAAAAATATCATCACTTTAATTTGCATAGGTTTAGTTGCTGATGGAAAAGGGAAGAGAACCCTTCTTACTGGGATAATATTGTCGACGTTATCCAGTCGAGAGCTCGTGGTTTAGAAGATTGAGTGTTATATAGCAATAGCTTATATATAATGTAGCGTTCATCATATGATTTTAATGCTCATATGTGCTTGTTATGTTATTTACTCCTTTTTACTTCTCTCTTTTCTTGGGGGCCTCTAATTAGAGGTCCCTATTTTTTTGCTAAAATTGGAAAGGTGGTTTGCAATATGATAGTAGGCGATATTATTGTCGTAAGTGGAAAGTCTCTTATCTCAAAGATGATTCAAAAGGTGGCAGGTTCTAAGTGGACACATGTAGCTTTGTATATTGGTGGAGGATATATCATAGAGATAGATTGGAATACTAAATCCTCTATAGTAAGGGAGACATATTCTATTAGTAATTTAGAATACATGGTGTTAAGAAATAAAAATGCGTTAACGAAAGAACAACAAGAAATTATTATCTCTACAGCGGTTTCATATCAGAGAAAAGGTTTTCAATATGATTGGCTCCGATTAATTTCTCTATATTTAAAGTCGAAATTTCCAAGTAGCAAACTAATAGATAAACTAGATAGAAGGAATAAATTTATTTGTACAGAACTGGTGGATGAGATTTTAAAAGAAGCAGGTATTGATCTTTTTCCAAACCAAGGTGGGGATATTTTCCCTCATGACTACCTCACTTGTGAACAATTAATAGCGTTGAACAAAGTTAAATGGTCGAGTTATAAAAAGGCTAACTGAATCTTTTTACCCAAGTAGTTGACTTGTAAGTTGCTAACTATTTATGTTTTATTTTTACTTTTGATGTTACTTTCTTAATGTTAATGACAAGAAGACCATCAATTTCAAGGTGCTCCTATTTATACTTTTATCTTGTAATGAAGTAGTTAGGAGATAAAATACTTTCCTATTGAACCTTCTAAAAAAAATGGTTATCTTTAGTAACTATTATAATTATAGGGGGATTTCAATGAAGTTTAAAATCCAATCAGATGTAATTGATATTCAATCAGTGGCACCTATACAAGTAATTGATTGGGGTGTTAATTTGATTCAAGCTCCTCAAATGTGGTCAATTACAAAAGGTGAGGGGATTAGGGTTGCTATACTAGATACGGGTATCGATGCTACCCATCCGGATCTTGCTGCCAATTACAAAAAAGGAATGAATTTTACTACAAATAATTTTACTGACATAATGGATAGGAAGGGGCACGGCACGCACTGTGCAGGTATAATTGCTGGGTGTGACAACTCAATTGGTATCGTTGGGGTTGCTCCTAAAGCTGAGCTTTACATTGCTAAGGTATTAGCAGACGATGGTTCTGGTTTAGTTGAGGCAATTGTAAAGGGAATTGATTGGGCTATTTCTGAACAAGTAGATATCATTTCTATGAGTCTAGGTTCTTCGAATGATCCTGGTCCTGTCCTACATGATGCAATTAAACGTGCCCATGAGGCAGGTATTATTATTGTTGCTGCTACTGGTAATGAAAATACTCATGTTGGGTGGCCAGCATCATATGATGAGGTAATTGCAGTGGGAGCGATTAATAGAAATCTTGATAGAGCCACCTTCTCTAACTTCGGCAGTGAAACAGATGTAGCTGCTCCAGGTGTAGATATTTATAGTACATATCCTGTCAATCGCTATGCAAAACTATCTGGTACGTCTATGGCTACACCAATGGTAGCGGGGGTAATCGCCCTTATTCTAGCTTACTATCGTGATATTGGCAAAAAGTTAACTCCTGATCAAATCATGCAACTAATTCGTGAGCATTCGGTTGACCTTGGAGAAAAAGGTGTCGATGATATGTTTGGTAATGGACTAGTAAATGTTTGTGAATTAATGAAAATTAGTTGAAAAGAGGGGGCTTCGGCTCTTTTTTTTGTTTTTAAAATTTATTTCTAGATTTTTTAAGAACCGTTTTATGTTATCTCAAAATTATCATATATCATAAGAGATGTAGTTTTAGTGTAAAAATATTTGAACCCTAACATAGACGGAATTACTTCTTTATAAAGGGATTATCGTGTTCTACGATGTGTTATGGATTTGAAATATGAAAAGGCTGCAAAGCTTTCCTGAAAAATCGCTTTGCAGCCTTTTAATTCGTTGTGTTGTTTAGGGAAAAATTATTTGTATTTTCTTTTGAATTAAAAATATCAAACAAATATATCTATTAAACTTTCACTTTGATATATGTTTCTTTCATTCTCCAAGAGTCATTTGCTTAAAGTGACGACGGATACGTTTATCCAATTCAGGTTCATGCTCACAATCTTAATATTACCTATATAATTCATATTTATATAGGACCGGATTCATGTAACCAAGTCGTTCAAGTTTTCTATAAGATGCTGCAGCCTTTTCATAGGAGGAGTAGCGATGAGATATATATTTTAATGTCATCCATGTATCAGAGTGATAGAATTGCAGTCCTATATAATAGGAACTATCATCCACTTTGATAACGGATACTCTCGTTGGATAGTTTTTCATGTAATCATCTTTCTATGTGTTTGTATGACAATTTGTTATTTTTCATAGTGACAGTAATGAATTCGTTCATGATAATCTCCTTCTATTTAATAGACGACTTAACCTAACCCTCTGACTGGAAAATTTATAGACTTGTAATATGGTTGAGAATGTGATATTGACATGGGAATTGGTAGTTATGTATTAAAAAAAGAGAGTAGTTATTCTTTAAATCTTAATTTTGTTTCACATCAGACATTAGCTTAGTCAACATCTGTTTAATTGTTTCAATATCTTCCTTAAAAGTTCTACCCGAGAGTTATCCTCTAATGGGATTTCTGCTTTATATAATTAAGGTGAAAATAAAAAGAACGCAATCTGTTGAGGATGCATTCTTTGTTGTGGATTCATAGTCGTGAACTTGTTCAGTGCAAATTCCGTATACCATTTTGTAATTCAAAAAGTACAAAAGATTCGCCTGTGTACCAAGTTAGATATAGGAGATTTGTTGATGAAGCTAACAGTATTTGATTGAGAAAATATGAAAAATTGGTTAGGTTATGCCTGAAGTCATGAAAGGAGGGCGAGGACATGGAAGGACTTAGGTATGAACGATTTGAACAAAACTTACTTGATCATTGGGTGAAACGTAAGGAGTCAGCAAAGGTGGGACTAAAGACTACTGTTGTTTGTCTTCAAATGAACAATGGATTTGAAGTAGTTGGACAATCAGCTTGTATGAATCCAGATGAGTACGACTATGAACTAGGTGTCTATTACGCTACAAAAGACGCGCTTAAAAGAATCGCTGATATTGTAGCTTACATTGAACATGAAGGTACCTTTTAGGTGTTAAGTCAAACGAGAAGCGCGTGATGGATAATCTATGCTCTTAAGTGTTTTAACTTTTTCAAAATGAACCATACTTAAAAACCTTGAAATAACATTTATTTAAGTAACTCATCTACATGAGGAATTAAAATGAATTTCGGAAAGTATTAATTTTAGCTTTGGCAAAAAAACTTTAAGAATAGTGTTAATTGTGTCATAGGCAAATTTCCTTGATGAGGAGAATCCATTATTGCAGACGTTAGATCATTTGCTGGTTAGTAATGCTTAGTTGAATCATTTTTATCATACACAGAAAGTAGGTGCTATCTATGGCTACTAAAGAGCGTGAAATTGAAACTTACGATACATCTAGTTTTCTACAAAAGAACAAGTCAAAGGTTGCAATGGGTGCAGTTGGTAGTTTTGCTTATGGAGCGAAACACTTAATACAAACTCAACCTGTGCAAGGTTTAGTAAAAAGTGAAATTTTTGATGAAGAAAAAGGAATTTCCAAGAAAGCTAACAAGGAAAGTAGAATGCAATTTTCGAGAAAGAAGCTTGGAACTGCTATGGGCAAGGGACATTATGCTGCTACTGTTTTAGATGTAGGACGCCGAATTGGAGGATATCATGATACAGAAGAGATTAAAGGAGAACAAGAATTTCAACTTAGGAAAAAAATGAAGAAGCAAAGAGAGAAGAATAGAAATTTATATGGCAACATAAATCAAGGAGAAGTCGTATTTAATCTTTTCGAATCCAGAACAGGTCATCATAAGATGGGGAATGCTAAATTTAATTAGGGTGGAGCAGTATATGGTTTCAATTGCAGATAACTTGTTAAGAACCCTGAAAAATACGAATAAACTTCTTAAAAAAAGTAATTGATGTAGAGAAGTTTATTCGTTCTAAAACAACTTGTTCAAGTATGTCTACTATTGGATATGCGGATGCCAATAATTGAGTATCAAATATAATGGTTACCTAGAAGTTAAAAGTTGGTATAAAAAATCTTGAAATTTATCCATCTAGAAGCAAGAGTAAATAATTCAACAAATTCACCAGTTGAAAATTTTTAGAGAAGAAAAATTAGAAAATATTTCTTCGGTAGGAGTTATAAAACAGGCTGATATAGATACTCTTCAAGCAACAGGTAAAGTGATGACAAGTAGCGATTAGTACAGACGGGTGCTATACGTAGTTCTTTAGTGGTTGCTTGAAATTAATGATTAAATGCGTATACATACGCAAATGGGGGGGCGAAAGACATGGATCCTACTACTAAGAAAATATGTAGAATTTATACAAAAACAAGAAAAATCACTATGGGGTGACTGACCTATCTAGCGAATTAAAACAAGTATTACCCCAAAAATAAATGTCTCAAGTAACAGAAGGAATTTTTTAATCTAATAAATAGGAAGGTAAATAATGGCTATTTTAAATTCAATCAAAAATTTTGCTAAAATAGGTGTTCTAAATACAAAAAAGGCCGTAAATAGTGTTAAGAATACTCCAAATAATATTATTAAGAGTACTTTTATTGATACAAAAAATAAGAAAAAGACACTGGCTAATCTCTACACTGGTAAAAAATTAAACCCAAAACACGTTGCGGTTGTTGGAGGAGGTTATCTTGCTTTTAATCAGGCTAAGATGGGCTATGAATATCAAATGGCCCCCCTTAAACAGGCGACTATGAATAATTATAAGTATATTGGACCACCAGAAATTATGATGTACGACGGCGTAGGGCAAGAAAGAATTCCTAAAGATTCAAACGTTGATGGTAGTATTGTGTTTGATCTTCACAATAATAGAAGGAGATGACCTAGATGAAGATAAAAAAAATTTATAAGACATTAAACTCGCCTCAAGCTAAATTCGGATATGATGTTGCAGCAAGCTTGTATGGCGGTAACAGTTTAGGTATATCCATGGCTACAGCATCGGCTAAGGGGATGCTTAGAGCTTCCAACCCACATTTATTTTTTGGAGTTACTGCTGCAAGCTATGTTCAAAAGCAATACTGGGCTCTACAACAATTCATTCACCAAAGGAAACAATGGTGGAATGCACAGTATGCAACAAGTAACGTAGTTGGGGGGGATTTTGTAGATACGCGAGGAGCTCAAACAATGAGACAAGCGGCTGTACAGGCTATTCAAGGAAGTAAGATGAATGCAAGAAGTGCACTTGGTGGAGAAGCTAAAATATTAAGCCCTTACTAAGTTGTTACACATCTAGAAGGTATCAGAGAAGAGGATTAGAATTATGAGTGGAATTATTAATCTTGAACGTGAAATGCTCCAAATTATTCATGATTCTGTTCAATGGGGAGAACACCAACTAGGGATAAGCTCGAGTTGGTATCAAGAGCAAATTATTCGACAGTCACATCATCGAAAAGGTTTACGTTATGGTGAGCGTGTCGGCAAATGTATAGAAGAAAACCAACGAATTATAAATCCTAACACGGGAGAATATAAGTCGATAGGAGAGCTTTATCAGTCCCAACTAGATGGTATCGCTACACCATTATTAACATTGAATGAGTTCTATGAATTAAAGAATAGTAAAGCTTTTTCCATTGAAGATAACGGTGTTCAAGATACGTTTGGTGTTATAACAAAACATGGAGCACGAGTTACCATTACAAGAAATCATCTAGTACTAACAGTCGATGGATGGAAAGAAGTAGATGCACTCCGTATCGGTGAAAGAATTGCTACACCTAAGTTCTTAACTGTGTATGGCACAAAACAAGTAGAAAAGAATAAACTTCGAATTCTTGCATATATGCTCGCTTCGGGACGTTTAAATAAGAATAGCATTAGCTTCCAAGTACGTTATGAAGGTGTTGGTGAGTCGTTGCAGAAATCTTGTGAGGCAATTGGTATTACAACGTATCATGAGCATCATAAGAAGACGACAGTCTATCTAATGGACTTTAGAAGTTTTGAGTTTTATAGGGAGATAGAAGAAAAAAAAATCCCTTCATTTATTTACGAGTTGGATAGGGATCACTTAGCGTTCTTCTTAGGAAGTCTGTATTCTGCAGGTGGTTGGTTTTACGCCGGGCGTATTAGTGAAATCGGGTATGCTACTAAGTGTCGGCAATTTGCATTAGACCTAAAACACTTACTATTACGTTTTGGTATCCAAACGAATTTACTTCAAAAAGATATGAACGGTTCTGTTTATTACCATCTTATGGTTTATCACTGTTCCTCTATTTTATTATTCCTTGAACATTTAGCTACACCAGAGCGTAATTATGAAGAAGTCCGACAAAGAGCAATGAAAATGAATCCTTCTGAACCAACACTCCCTAAAGAAGTATGGAAATACATTGAAAAGGAACGAATTGTTAAAGGAATGACGAAAGCTGAAGTGGTAGGAAAGGGTAATCGTCGTTATCGTACAGAAAAAGGTATTTCTTTAAGTAATGCTCGTGAATATGCGGAGAACTTACAATTTGCAATGTTACATTATTTAATTGATTCTCATGTATTATGGGAAGAAGTAGTAGAAATCATTCCTTATGGTAAGAGACAGACTTATGATGTCTTTGTTCCAGAGACTTATAACTTAGTAGTTGAAGATATTCTTGTATTTAGTCCATGTACAAATGTTTAGCATAGATAGAAATTGAATACAAAAATGAAAAAAGCGTAAGTGTTGCTACTACAATTTCTAACATCTTTACGATATATAACAACTTTGTAACGCCCCTTCAGGTAAACATTCCTGCTGGTAACGTGGTGAACGTAGGGAAACTCTAATTTTTTAAAAGGAAATAACCCCCTAATCTGAGGCTATATAGAGTGCGTTCCTAATATCAATAACAAGGTGCAAAGACTATTCCATTGGATGTGAAATGCGTCAACAAGAATTGAGTCCATACGGGTGATTGAAGTATCTTGATTCAGAGCATTTCGATCTTCTTCTATATTTAGGGGAGATGATAGAGTCACGCATCATGTAAGAGTATGAACAGTTCATGAGGAAATAATAAAATAGTAGCGTGTTTTATGAAAATAGCAGAATTTGACTGCATGGGTGATAGAAATTTTGAATTTATATTCATCATTATCAAAGAAGCATCTGTAATCCTATTTACTCCAATATGCCGAAGAGGGACATTCCTCAAAACGTAGACTCAAATGAAAATGCATAAAGACGTAAAAATGAATAAAAAAACGTTTAGGATATGAAGACATACTACCATACTGGGGCTGCTTATGAACATGAGGTACATACTGAATTTGGGATATTTAATAAAAATATATTGACGGAGCAGCAAGCAGTGGTTACAACTACACTACATTACTAACTCATAATAGTCGGTTGCTATAGATATTGAATGAATAAAAATTGAGCAGTTACATAAGTTGTTGTTACTCAATCCTACTTTACGATTTTCATCATGCAAGACTAGAATTTTAGAAAACAGATATATCATTTGGGAAATTTCAACTTATTAGCCGTGTTAAAATTTCTAAAGCGGAGTTTACATCAGGTAATTCAGCTAAGGAGATTATTGAGCAAGTAAGCCCACATTTACTTGCTTAGACGAACATGTTTTAAATGGATTATTAGTGTTCGTTAATAAATACCCTAAATTAACTATAATTTTTATTAATAAATTAAACGTTATGAAAATAACGAAGGTAAAGAAAATATCTATCAATTCGTGTAAACAGCAGGAACGTTCAGTTAGTTCTAATGATTTAGAACAAGTAGAGAAAGAAACCCCCAAAAAATTAAAAAAGAGCTTGTAAAGTTTGGGGTTGAGGTATTCGTGGTTCCGATATGAACATGCCTTCCCGCGGAGGGTAGTAATAAAGGCGACAGGTATCCGCATTGGGCCTGTTGCTTTTTTTATAAGAAGGAGGACAACAATATGGATGAAGTATTAGGAAAAAAAGTTAAACTGGATACCGAATTAGAGCGTTCCATTATTGAATACAGACCACGCGTAAAGTATGAACCAAATAAACCTTTTACTGTTAATTTACCAACAGAAGAAATCATAGGGGAAGATCAAAAGGAATTTGATGAAGATGGTTCGTTTATTCCGGAAGAAAAGCCAGCTAAACAATATGATAAATTTGTAGGTACACTAGAGCTTATTAATGAACTTATTGAATATATTGAGAAAAAAATGAAAGGCTTACAAGTTCCTATTTCTATAGAAGAACTTGAGAAGGTATATGAGTCACAACCATTTTTTGAACAAGATATAGGGGACGAAGGTTTCATTGAATTTGAAACATATCAGAAAACTTTCGAAAATCCAGAAGCACCTGCAAACTCACTTATTCAAGATATTGTTCATTCGTACGCAGAAGATGTGGAGGGTAGCTTAGAGTTAGAATTTTATGAAGATCTAAAAGAGTTGCATTCCATAGTAGAGGAAGGATATTTCTTATTTAAAGAAACTATTTTAAAGAATTATCTTGATGGAAATATTCCTAAGACACCAGAAAAGAATCACGGTTTTACTGAGCAAATTGAAAAAGCAGTTAAGAAGCAAAAACAATGGTTTGATCAAGTTACAAGCCTCTATAGGAACAACGAGCGTAAATATTATGATGCCCTAAAAACACAGTACGGTTCACCTGAATTCTTCAAGATAAGTGAGGAATATACAAAAACAAAGCGCCATTATGACGTTGTGGTTCGTAAAGAAAAGACACTTAATGAGGTAAGTTCTCTTATAGATGGTCTTCTTATAGGTTCACAAGATTGTTCTGAATCTATTAAATTTGGATTAGCTATAGGTAGCGAGATTGATGGTGAAGGGGTTATGAATTTATTAGAAAATCAGGCTTCTACAAAAGAACAACTTACCGATTTGCTCAAATTAACTCAGCTATCATTGAAGTTACAACTTAATCAACAAATTGAAGATAAGAAACAATATCGAGACGTGTTAAAAAACATTAACAATCTTTCTCGTAAAAAGCGTGCGCACGATGAATTATTAATGGCATTGGAACTTCGAAATACGATGTACCTAAACATGTACGATTCATTGCAACATTTGGAATCTCCAAGCAAGGCACCTGGTGTGGAATCATTCCTAAATCAAATGGCTGGAGGATTAAGTCTTGTACAAGAACAGTATGACTCATTTCTACAAGATGTATATGCAATGTATATGTCTGAATACGAAGTAAGAAAAGAAAAAATCGATAAAACATTAAACAAGGAAAATGCAAGAGCAGGTTATTCTTTGGTATCAGAGTATCTATAAAAGAGGTTTACTTCATCCTAATCCATATAAGGATAGATGAGAAAACGCTGGCCAACTTATAGGAGGCTCTATTCCTTTTGAATATGGTGACTATTAGACAAAGAAAATAAAGTGACCTAAGAGGTGAATCCAGATTGTTCAGTTTATCTCGAGATGAATTATTTTTTTATCGTTGAAAAACATACCATTGGGATGTACTAAAAGTAAGTAGAAGGTGTTTTTGCAACAAAACTTAATAATTAGTAAAACAATTAAATGTAGAAGCAGATTGGGATAAATGCGGACAACCTTCTTATGAAAATGAAGGTATATGGAAATAACAAATGTGGGTCATACTTAAAATCTAGGAAAGTAATAAACTATCTACAAAATCTACTATACTAAGGTAGAATCTGTAAGAAGTAAGATGCGTGCTATCTGCATTTCAGAAATACAAGATTTTAAACAATACAATATTTTAATGGAGGGGTAAGAATGTATACGTACAATCAACTTATTTTCCCTTCTCATATGGAAAAGAATACTCGTTTTCTAGTATTAGCGGGCTTTTCTTTAAATGGGCCAGTAGGGACACCTTTTATTATTCGAGATAACATAGAGCCATCTTATATTCTTGGTGATTGTCGCCTGACGGAGAACGTAAGAATGGCAAAAAAATACGGAATCACCCCACTAATCCTTCGGTTAAATGGGTCTCATGGAGAATGCGTTGTTAATCATGATGAACTTAATACTCCAGTTTTCCGATTTAAAACATTTGAAGCAACAGATGAGTCAAATAACATAGCTATTCACCTATTTCCAACGTATATGATTATTAAAGGCATAAACACTAGTTATTCATACCTGTTTGCTGATTATAAAGGAGTAGATGACTTAGCTTTTGCTATCAAACAAGATCTTTATTTTGGGTCGGGAGAAGTTGATGTAGAAGTTATTAATCAAATTCCAATAAAAGGATTATGTACTTCTGAAAAATACGTTAGATTTACTGGAGCGGATGATGGCTTCCATTATGTAAGTAATCATAGCAATCCAGACTCAGAAGATAAGATTCAAATGCAATTACAGCTATTAAAAGATAGTTTTATTGCTGAAGATGGAAGTGAGGTTTTCTTTACAGGAGAATTAAGTAGTTTTCAAGTAGATACACTCCTATTTACAGATATACCTTACGAGAAAGCACCTGGGCAGCTATCCTCTATATTCGGGGAATTTGCCAAGACTAAGACAAATGAACAATCTATTTTCTGCTCAGTTGTTTTATGCTCTGATCTATTCTCTAAAAGTCGTTTTACGGTAACAGGAGAAGATACATACGAGACTCAAGTGCAATCACTTGTAGAAAAAGCTTCTATTAATACAGAAGAACATCGTCATTTAGAGCACATAGAAGTTGTAGTTGGTATACAAAACTCTGAGAACCCTAAATATTCCTCTATGCCAGTTGCAGCAAATTATGCTTGTATGCGATATAAACTGCCGAATTTCTATAATTCAGCTACAAATAAACAACTACTAAACATAAATACATTACAAAATAGAGAACTCAAAAAGGTGGAAGTTGCTAAATTAACAAGTAGTGGTTATATATGTATAGTACCATCAATTAAAAAAGGATTTGTTCCTTATTCCTCAAGAAATCTTTACCCTCAAAACAAATTTTATTCAAAACCTCATTATCTCCGGAGTATAGGTTACGATGTTAATCGAATTGCTGGATTCTTTAATCAATACATTGGGGAACCATTAAGCTTCGTATTACTTCAATCTATCATTACGCAAGTTGATGCCTTCATTGATAGTCTTGCAGAAGATCATCCAATCTACAGAGATATAAAAATGGAAGTCTTACATTATGATCAAGAAAATCTTACTCTATCTATTTCATTTGAGTTATATGGTGAGATTGAAACGGTTAGAACTTCCTTTACTTATATTTCGTCAAGTGAGGTGAGTGTTTCATGGCAGTAGAAATCAATAAGCCAACCCAAGCAAATGGTTCTATGGACTATGAAGATATGACAAAGACAATAAAGCATTTACTAGATGCTGCTTGGGGAACTCAGTGGGGAAGTTTTACCCCGGAAGAACCAACTGTGACAGTTGACAAGCCTGTAGCATATCCAGTTATCATTCATTACCTTAAGTTAATGCAACCAGGACTAATTGGTAAAAGCATCAGAGAAATTAAACCTCGTCAACGTTACCTTGCTTTTAATGAAGATCCTAAAGGAACTCTACCACCTGCAACTAAGGTTTATGGTCAGGTATTTGATGCAGAAGTTGTTTTTGAGATTTGGGAAGAAACCAATGCGCGAGTAGACAAGCTCACAAAGGAGTTTCGTCAAACGCTTGCAACATTCACGGGATTCCTTAAAGAGAAGGGGCTTAAAGAACTTCAATTCGTAAAGATGGAAACAGACTTATCAAAAGCAAGTATAAGTAATGCTAGTAAGGTTCGTAGACTTGTTTATTTTGCTAAATTTGAAGAATTAACAGAAGTTTCTGTAGATATCCTTCGTGTGATAGATGTCGTAGAACAGAAACTTCAGGAAACCACAAAAACGTTAAGAAACAAAAAAATCAAACTGGATGAATAGCGCTTGTCGCTTTTCAAATATAACAAAATAAAGAGGAGGCAAACCTATGCTTTATGAAAATCTTCCTGGCATTAATGTAACACTAAAAGATGGTGGCTTAATTGTCCCAGAACGAGGCGGATCAGAATCGATCCTAATCATTGCTCCATCTCTTGCGAAAGATGCTCCTGAAGAACCAGTATTAATTCGTAGTTCAACTGAACTTGTACAAGCTGGATTCGGTGACTTCTATGTTGCAGGAGAAGTTAACCCAATTGCTGCAGAATGGAAAGCTGCTACTGATGCAGGAGCTAGAATGGTTTACTTAGTAGCCCTTAAAGAAATCAGCTTAGAGCGTGCTGCTGAACTTGAGAAATATGCAATTGATGCCTATGTGGCTGCAGGAAACCAACTAGTAGAAGCCCAAGCTAAATTCAAAGACGTTTTAGTTGGCTCTACAGAAGCTGTTCGTATGCGCCGAAAATTCATCTATTTCTACGACATGCTAATGAGTGACCTACTTGATTTCACTGTGGATCACGTAGTTCTTAAAGGGGTTACACTTGAGGACGAAGCTACTAACTTAGTTGGTGAGTTTTTCCCTGAAGTTCCAAACTCTGAAGATTTCCCTTATATTAGTGGAATGGTTACTTCTTCTTATGTAATGGAGTCTCACGCTATTAATTACCCAGTAGAAATCAAAACTGGTACAAGCGATACGCTAGTAGTAAAGGTTGATGGCAAAGATGTAACGTTTACGCTTCCTGCTAAAACTTACAATGGTAGTTCATTAACAATAGCTGACTTGGTAAAAGACTTGAAGGCTGTTATCGATGAAGATGCAACTGGTATTAAAGTTAATGTGAGAGAAGACAGTGGTAAAATTGTCCTTTACTTCGATGCTCCTGCTTCTATCCAAGCGGGTACAACAGCGGCTGGTCTTCAATTAGATAAGCAAGTAGCAACATGGAAGAAAACAAGCTTTGGTGTAATTCACCGTGGCTCATTCGCTCAAACAGTTGCTGATTATTGTTCAATGAAAACTTTAATGAAATCAGCTGCGATTGGATACATTGGAGTTAAATCTCCAGTAGATACAAAGGTTTCTACAATCCGAAAATATGTGGAAGAATTATCTAAGATTGATACAGAAATCTCACCTTATCTTCAAGTAGTGGGATCTGAAGTGGGAGTAATCATGCCAACAACAAACTCAATCCACTATGTAAATGGTGCGACTCACTACGCTGCACTACTTTCAACTCTTCGAAAAGAAAGTGCACCTACAAATAAACCTATCAAAGGTGTTAAAGCTATCCGTTTTGATTACTCTCTTCGCCAACTTTCTAAACTAACTAGTAAGAAAATCGTTACATTCCGTTTAAAAGATTCAAATCAGTTAGTTGTTACAGACGGAATCACAACTGCGCCATCTATTGTAATGGCTGGAAAAGTACGTGAAAGTGACTTTGCTCGTTTATCTACTCTTCGTATTACCCAGCTTGCTATCCAAGTTGTTCGTGAAGCAGTAGAACCATTTATTGGTGAAGCAAATGAAATGCCACAATACAACGCAATGAACACTGCTATCAAGTCTGCATTAGAGAAAATACGCGAAGCAGGCGCTATTCAAGGATACAAATTCTCAATTGAAAACCTTGGAGTATACTTAGATGAGGTAACTGTAACTTTAGAAATTATCCCGGCATTTGAATTACGTCGTGTACAAGTTCAAGTTAACTTAACTCCTCCTGAGTATATGCTACAAGGACTTAGCCAGTAAGAACTATTAATGAGAAGAGGGGATCAAATGCCCCTCTCTTATATAAAAGAATAACAGGAGGTTATTAACCTATGAGTACAACAGCTTCTCGCTATAGTAAAACTTTCACTACTTACGGTGGCTCTGACATCGTATGTACATTTAATGGACAAGTAGTTGGCCAATTACAAGCTATTACTTACTCAGTTACTCGTGAAAAAGGACCTGTGTATGTAATGGGTGATCCAAACCCAAAATCTTTCTCTCGTGGTTGAGATGTAGCCACCTTTCTATGGTGACATAGAATGACAAACTCCGTGAACTGCTGGAAACCCCTAAAGTTTTTGTTACTACAACGTAACTAGAAATGGTAAGCGTGAATGTTAAAAAAACAAAAGATATTTATATTCATGTTATGAATTGAAAAATTTATGGCGTAGAAAATAATGGGCAATCAGCAGCCAAGCTCCTGTTCCGAAAGGATGGAGAAGGTTCAACGACTAGAGTGTACTACCTGAAATGGTAATGAGACTTATTAGTGCGGAGCAAGTTGAACGTCCATGTAAGATGACAATGCTTTAATGGGCGAATTCACATCAAAATATAATTACAAAAATAACCTTATTAAAAACATCAATTCACCAGAATACTGGTATATTGCAGAAATGCAAGCCTCAGATGTAAGAGATATCCTTTGTCCGGATAACCGATTGAAACAGAACTCCCAAGCAAAAAATTAAAATTTTTACAACACCATGATGGCTTAGTGTTTTAAAAAATGTTTTTAAAAAGGAAAAAAGAAAAGTATTTAGAAGTGTGTTATCAACTTGAAGATATAGTCTAGTCCGTCTGTAAAACAGAGTTAAAATATCTCGAAAGAGACGGTGTAAACGAAACGTGGTATTGCAGGAAGTTTAGTATTTACTATCTTCGACCGTGATGCACTATTTAATCTTAAGCAACAAGCTGCTGTTCACCGTCATGGCTTAAATCAAACGGATGCACTTGCTAGTAGCTCTACTCAGGTATTAGATGCTGATGCAAATGCTGCAGCTTTAACTCAGCGTAATGACTTAGTTCAGGGATGGCAGACAAAGCGTAAAGCCAACTTCATCGACGAAATCCCTCCATTTGATATCACAATCAACTTCCTTAACGAATATGGACAAGCTAGTAAAATGGAAATCTACGGTGTAGAGATTCTTAACGAAGGAATGGGCTTAAGTGTAGATGACAACACTACAGAAAAAGCTTGTACTTTCATTGCTCGTAATATTGTTGAAATGCGTCCACAAGATGATTGGGAAGTAGAATAATAAAAACTTAAAGAGGTGCTTCGGCATCTCTTTTTGTATTTGGTAGCAAAAATATTATCGAGTGGTTATGTTCTATTTATAGAAAAATAGAAAGGCAGGTGTCTTCATGAGTAGTAGATATCAGAAGACTTATACGAGTTTTGCTGGTACAGATATTGTTGCTGTTGTAACCCCTGAAGGTGGTAAATCTGTAGTGCTAGGTCAATTGCAAACAATCTCTTATTCTGTTTATAGACCGACAGCTCCAGTATTTGCTTTAGGACAAATTGCAGCTAAAGGTGTTGTCCGTGGTGCAAGAACAGTAGCAGGAAGCTTAATCTTTACGGTGTTTGACCGCCATGTATTATACGAAATTATGAAAGATCATAATGTGAATGGGAACAGTTGTCCTATCAATAAAAGTGACGAGCTACCACCATTTGATATAACAATTAACTTTATGAATGAATATGGGCAATCTTCTAAATTGGTGATATATGGAGTTAACCTTATTTCAGAAGGTCAAACAATGTCAGTTGAAGACATGATTACAGAAAATACAATGGAATTCATTGCTCTAGATATCGAAACAATGAAACCAGATGTTTTTGATGAAGGGTGGTAAGAGATATGAGTAATGGGGCTTATACACCGGCAGGTAAATCTAAAAGAGGTTATGCAAATTATTACTCAGGAACAGATATCCGAATTTACTTTGGAGATAACTGGATAGATGAAATTGTAGAAATAGAATGGACAATGCAGGAACAATTAGCACCAATCTTCGGATATGCTTCTTATACCTGGGATAAGGTAGCTAGAGGGAACAGGTTGGTTCAAGGTTCTTTTTCTATTAACTTCAAAGAAGCTGGTTATTTACAAACGGTACTTAATAGTTTAAGTTCTGAAATGACAGAGGAAAATGAGTGGTTTAGCCTAGCAGAATTTAATGGTGAAAATGGTCAAAGTGCCCATAAAAATACAAAGGTTGAAGACCTTATAGGTAATTTTCAAGCATTAGCAGATGATTATGAAAATGCACTATGGGGAACAAACTCTAACTCTTCAAAGTTAATAGATAGCCGTAGAACTGATACATTCTTTTATAGCACAAATGAAAATGAAAAAAATAGGAATTTGAAAGAACATGGTTTTAATATCTTACTAACTTATGGAAATAATCCTTGTGCTGTTAGAGGGACTGGAAGCTACAAGACCGTTCAAACAATAGTTGGAGTGCAATTAACAGGTGTTTCTCAAAGAGTAGATCCGTCTGGGAACCCTATTTCTGAAGTATATACTTTTATAGCAAAAGATATCTCGGGGAATGTGCAAAAAGCGTACTAATTTTAATTATGGGATTTATATGACTAAATGATTTTAACTTTTAAATTTTTATATTAACGAGAGAAAGAGGAGGAAGTATAATGACAAAACATATTAAAAAAGAAGAAGCTTTAATGGAGGGTACTCAAGAAGAAACTTCGGTTGTTAAAGTAGGAGACAAATTCGATGAAGATGACGTTTCAAAAGCAGAACAAGAAATCTTCCCAGGTGGCCCGACTTATAACGAACTTGAAAAATGGAAGTCTATGTATGCAGGAGAAGTATACTTAACTGAGTTTGATGAGGAAAACATTTTTGTATGGCGACCAATTAAGCGTAAAGAATACAAAGATATTGCTAAAATTCCAAATGCAGATAATTTCTATAAAGAAGAGCGTATCTGCGAAAAAGCAGTTCTTTTCCCTGCTAACTATGGTTTCATGCAAATGACAAATGGTAAAGCTGGTATCCCGACACTATTACACGAATTGGTACTAGAGAAGTCAGGGTTCGCAGCAAAAACAGGCGCAATGCGCTTAAGCTAAGAGCGGAGGAGGCGTATTATCGCCTCCTATTTTTATTGTAGGGAGGAAAAAACATGCTAATCGATCCTAATTTATTAGATGACAAGGTAAAAGAATTACCTATTGAATTTGAAACATATGAAGAAGAGGTAGGTTTCAAGGAGCAATTACGTATTTGGCATGAGAAATATGGGCATATCTTTATGCAAGAAATAAACGATGTCATATTTTTCTTCCGTGCATTAAGCAAAGAAGAATTGAAAATTGCACAGGAAGTATACAATGATGACTTTGAAAGAACTGAGTATATATGTAAAACTTGCGTTATAGAGCCAATTATTGAAGATTACTCGTTAGATATTTTTGCAGGTGTTCCAGAAATTCTCTGTCTTTCTATCTTAGAGGAGTCAGGTTACACAAAAGCTCAAAAAGTTAAAATTATGATAGCTAGATGGGAAAAACATATGGAAGAAGTAGAAAATCAACTTCCATTAGTAATAAAAGAAGCATTCCAAGATATCCCATTAAGCGAAATTGAATCATGGACAATGGCTAAAACAGCAGAGTATTATGTAAAAGCTAAATGGTTATTAGAAAATATACGAGGATTAAAATTATTGGGTGAAGAAGAAACTCAACAACAGTAGCCGTAAGGTGGTGAAGACGTATGGTCGATAAACGTTATATGGGTGAAGAGAAAGCGAAAAATCATGTGCTTAGAAATATAGCCAAAACAAGTTCTTTTATAGGGGAAGGGGTAATGGAATATCGCGATTTTTCTATGATAGGTAAGTCCGTATCTCATTTATCTAGTAACGTAGCAGTTACAGGTAGTGTTGCGTTAAGTAAAGATAATTATAAATACAGTACTGTATCCGATGCAGGAGCATTTATGCAGAGGAAATCTAATGGTCTTGGTAAAACTGCTTATGTTAGTAGAAAGTTACGCGGTGGTTTTGATGGTTATATACAGGAGAAGATGTATAAAAAATTAGAAAATTATATCCGTAGAAATATTAAAAAGAAGCAGATACTTAATAAGCGTCTAAGTCAAAAGAATATGGAATACACTACTCGTTATTATAACGAATTCCACAAAAGAAATATGTGGGGTTTTAACAAATTTGAATACGAAGCTACTCAATTATTCCGTCAAAATAAAATTCTTGAAAAACTTCAAAAACTATCTTCTATTAAAAACAATGGTGGGGACAAGATCCTCAAAGCCCTTATCCAATACTACAATCAGAATAAAGATATTTTCAATAGTCCTGGCGATTACATTAATGATTTTATAAAGCAACTGGAAAATGGAAAATATGCTCATAAAGTTAAATTCCTAGGTGATACGCAACGAAATGTATTTCAAAAGCAAATGCTTCAAACTCTTGGGTGGTACAAGGATATTAAAAAAATATTTGAAGAAAATAAAGGTACAATACTACCCCAAGCTAAGGCAATTGAAACCGCGTATGCTTACGAATTTATCAAAGATGCAATTAATCAGACCAACACATTAATGACTTATTTAAAGAAAACAGGCTTTAATTACACTACATTAAAAGATGCTGAAAAATTTGATATAGCTACTAAGCGTAGGTATGGGTTAATCATTAATGACATTGATGAAAAAGGAAATGAAAAATCTATTGATGTTACTGCAAAGTTACGAAATTTCTTAAATAACAATAAATACAATAACGATTTAAAGATATTGTTAGATAAAAAGGGAATATCTTTCGACTTTGAAAATATAATTCTTGATAGTAATTTATACACGCATGCTAAAACAGGTGAAATGATTGAAAACAGGTATTTAAAAGCTGGTGCTATTAGTGCAATAGATTCTTTCCAGGAACGTGTTGAAGCTCCATCATTTATTACTAATTCGACGGATCTAACATCTTGGCAAGCTTTTTACTCTAGTCTATCTAAAGAAGAATTACAGGTATTAGATTCAGGACAAGTTCATAAATTCGCAAGCAACTTAGGCGATAAAGGATTTGATAGTGTAACTAAAACGAATCAAGAAGAGGATATTCGTAATCCATTAAATAATAATGGCCATTTTTATACTAGTGGAAATGTTTTTCGTTATACAGAATCTGGCATAGGAGATTTAATTGAAACACCATTACAATTCGGTGCGTTCTCGCGTATGGATAAGTCTTATGCTCGTTCTGGGTATAAAGAAGAGGTAACGGATAGAGATGCCTCGCAACTTTACGAGGATAATTCTGTTGGAAAATTAGTAAGAGGGACATGGAAGTATATAAATCCCTCTAAGGGATTTATATCTTTAAATGAACCAGCAGTGGATAAAAGTTTATCAACCTTAATGGAATTCATGATTCCGACATTTGATGACGACGTAGTACGTATCTCTGCAATTGAAAAACTTAGACGTTCATTCCATCAATTCGATTTAAGAGCATTAGATAATGAAACTGGAGTTTTTACACCGGATGTCGTGAAGAAGTTTGCAAAAAATAAGGGGATTTTATCTGAATTAGATATAAAGAATATAAAGGGGTTAGAAACATTAAACGAGTTTCTGGGTTGTGACAATATTCATACTATTGATGCAAGGCCTCGTGAAGCAAGGGTATTCCTTGAAGATGTTATAAATAATGATAAAGATAAAGTTAGTTTTATTAGTACTAAATTAGTTTTAGATAGTAGCATAAGTAAAGTTGGAAAAGCAATTGCATCAGAGATTAATATTAACGATTTAAAGAGTTCTGGAGCCATTGATGATGAATGTGATCTAACATTTAATACAAAAATAAATACTATCAACGCGGTATCACCCCTAGTTGGGCAAGGGCTAGCTGTTTCGAAAGAAAGGTTAGCGGGAAGTCATATTAATAGAGATACTTTAGCAAACGGAAAAAAATCAACTCAAGTTATTGACGATATTAGTCGAATTGATGAGTTATCAGATTTTTTTAAAGAGAAATTTTATAGTGCTTCAAAGTTAGATGATATCTTTGGTTTCTTAACGAAAACAGGAGTTGGATGCGAAGATTCCGGACGTGGGGAAACACTTGTATCATCAATATTAAGGACTTCGCCACATCAAGATTTTTTAGTTGGGAATCATGGTAGTACCTTATCAGGTATTGGTCGGCGTTATGTTTCTCGTGGTTCTAACAAAGTTTATTCTTCGCGAATCCTAAATAAGATGTTTGATGATTTGCCTAGTATAGGTGAATCACCAGACTCATCGCTTAATGATCAAATACAGAAGGATGAAATAAAACTTTTTGGTAAAGCACATGAAACACCTGATAAGTATCATTTGGATGGAACAGGTTCTGATGAGATTACAAGGCTGATTTACGATAATCAAGGTACATATCATTGGAACAATAAGAAGTTCTCAAATGTTGAAATTCGAGAAAAAAATGGAACAGTTCCTAAAAGTATCGATACACATACGTTTATGGTTCAAGAGTTTGACACTTCAGTTAAATTAACTCAGGAAGATAACCAAGGTGTTATTGATTGGATGGCACAGTATTTTAAATTCGGTGAGAAAGATAAAATTGGTTTTACTAGAGATTTTGTTGCTCGAATGAATAATACATACGCCTCGGTAGCTGATGGGAAATATATTGAAATGGTAACGCATGATTTTCTTCCTAAAATACCTTTCACCGGAAAAATAGCCGATATGTTCTTACAGAAACGTACATCCATTGAAAGTTATAAGAGAGACCAAGTATACGATTCAGATTGGAGACTTTGGCCCCAGCTATACGAAGGTAATACGGTTGTTTCTCAAAATCAAGTTATTACTGGCGAGGAAATCACAAATATGGGTGCACGAAGAATTATTTCTCGACTAAATAATGTTTTTGTTCCTCAAGTGCGTGAAGGCGAACGAGAAATTAATCAGTATTTTGATATTTTGGATAAATCTAGTAAATGTGTTCAAAGTAAAGGAAGTGCAAGTTTAGAAGCGTTCTTTGATGATACAGATGGAAAAGAACGAAAAAACAAAGGATTAAAAGGCTACTCAACAGATAAGAAGAAAACATTGTCCTGGGCTAAAAAAATGGGTTATGGTGACACCGAAGCCGTTAAATCACAAATTAATGAACTTTTCGATGGACTAGAAGATATTTCGTCTACAAAAGAAACTAATCAAGCAGGTAAGTACCTAACCTTGGCTATAAAGTCTCGACAAGAGTATAAAGGTATTTTTTATAGCATGGGTGAGACTGAAGACTCTGATGGCACATCGTTAATGGGAGCCTTAACACCAAAAGGGCAAAAATATATTCCTCGATTCTTTGAGACGAATAGCAGTAAAGAAGGTCAAGAGATTCTAGGATATGTTCCTGAAGACACAAAAGGAATTTTACAGGACAGTTGGGGGCTTAAAGTAGATAAACAAGAAGGCATTGAAGATTATTTTAATACTCATTATCTACCAACTGAAAATTGGACTGGATGGAACGCAAGTACAAATCTTGATGGTATAAAAATCAAGGTTATGCAGAAGAAGGGGGGAAATCCAATTACTTCTGGTGATTGGAGTAAGAATCAAACTAGAGCGGAAAAAACAGGAGAAAAAGTAATTCCAATACACTCTTTAAGTAGTTTGATTAATATCGGTCGCTTGCGTGATGTGTTATTAGGAATGGGACTATCAGATGTAGATGTTCAATTAACTACTTCTTATGGTGAAGGACCAGGTGGAATCAATACTTCCATCGACATCATGAAAGATGTGAAAAATGAAATTTTAGATGGTCTTAATGCGGGAGTACATTCCTCATTATTCTAGAATACATTAAGCGGCGTTCAGTCTTTTTAGACGAGCGCCGTTATTTATTAGGAGGGTATTATGGAAGATATTAAAAGAGTGCCTATTAAAAACAGGGTGTTAATACCCGATTATGAATCAGCAGAAGATTTTGGTGAAATTAGAATAGAAAATCAAACTGAACGTGCAGCGTTTAAATACAGACAAAGTGCAATAGCTCAAACATATAATGAATTAACGAAAGATAATCGTATAAGTTCGTTAGGTATTTGGGAGTTGGCTCGTACTCCAAATAGCTTTAATGTAAATGCTCAACAAGCATTAGACCCTTTTATAAAATTAAAAAATGAAGACAATGTAGTATTCTTTGATATAGAAGCAATTGGAACGCCTGAACACATGAGAAGTAGTAAAGGATTAGACCTATTTGCTATGACTGGGTTATCTTTTGGTGGAACTAAGTTTAATGGAAAAGACTTTGTTAAAAAGAACGGGGCTATTCTTTCAATGGCAGTCGCTCCTGAAAAGGATGCGTATTCCCAATTAAAACAGCAAATTAATAAATTAAAGCAAAATCCGATCATGTCAGTTTCACAAGACATACATCGTATATTACTGGATCTAACTAAATATTCTGATGAAAGTAAATTTAAGCGTGCAACAAGTAATGGGAAATCCTATATGTCTCTATTAGGGCATTCACGTGTTCTTCCTACAGACACGGCTTTTACAAGAAATACAATAGAAGTAATTGAACGTGGTCTTAATAACCTGTTTCATAAAGGGACAAAACTTGAAGATGCCTTATCTATTTTTCAAGGCTATATTATGTCTAGTAATGCAAAATTAGGAGGATATAATATCCATCACTACGATTTACCAGCCATTCTTGGAATAATAAAGGACACAAGTACAAAAAAATTCTTTGCAGATGCAGCGAAAAGTTCACTAGACTTTTTTCATGGATACTCTGCAACAGTTGAAAATCCATATTCATTAACTGGTGCTAGTTTACGTCAAGAACATATTTACCAAGCTATTTTAGCGAAAAGGAAAATTAAAGCGGGTAAAGTAGCAATTGAAGGGAAAAGCCCTTCATATCTATATCATTTAGCAAAAAATGATATTCAAGCAAATATTGATATTGCTGGGTTTACTCACAAAAAAATCAAATCATTTATTGAGGGAGCAGAAAAGTCTGCTACTTATGATTTTTCTTCATCAGCAATAAAGAAAAATACTCTAGAAATAGGTAAGGAATTATTTTCTTATCAAAGAGGTTACTTTGACAAAGATAAACACAAATACAATCTTGTGGGTGAAATTGGTGAAAATAAGGAAAGCATAGTACCTCGGTTAGAAAATTTAAAGACATTACTCCCTTCAAATGAAACCTTCGTAATTCAAGAATTCCTCAAAGATGTAGCGTTAACAGGTGCAGATAAAAAAGGTTTTGGCGTAAGGCTTGATTCTAAAGATATAAAGGGGAAAGTCCTTTTATTAATGTCCGAAACGCAGGAGGGATTAGCACAGCAAATTCATAGTTCTTTCATGCCAATGGATGATGCAATTTCTAGAAATTTGCGTGACTTAAAGATAAAATTTGACGCTTCTTTTCGTGAATATGAACGAATGTTCGACACTAATGGATGGAATAAAATGAAGGAGTACTATCACTATCTAGATAAAGCGGGTAGTGTTGAAGAAGATTTTGACTGGAGATTACACATTATCAAAAATGGTGGGACAGAAGAATTAGCTATGAAATTCCCTTATATGGTCGCACGATTAGAGGGAGAAAGAGATGTCTGGAGAACAGCTATTAGTACTCTCAAAGATTCAGGATTAAATGACGAACAGAAGTTAATTGCACTGCGCCACATTAAAAATAAGTTAGATGAGAAAGGAGATAATAAAGCTCAAGTAACTGCTAAAGGAAATAAATTTTTTAATTTTAATTTTGATAAAGAAGACAATACAATATTTAATGCAAAAGACACGAATTCAATTAAAGCTTTTTTCAGTTCTTATATTAACGACAGAAGAGGGAATTGTATTGGGGATCTGGAAAAGTCATATAAGTTAGCTCGTATTGATGAATTGCAAAAAATAATCATTAATAATTTCAAAATTTCACAAGATAGAAAAGCCTCTAATGATGTGAAATATCTTGTGAATCAGATGAAGAAGGAATTTATGTCGGGAAATAAAACTGAAATAGCTCTGATTGAGATGTCAAACCTCGTTCGTGAAAAGATAGAAAACATGGGTACAGACAATTTTGTTCGTGAAGTAACCAATCAGATGACAGATAGCCGTGTAACTGCAATTAAAGGTTTGATGAAGCATCTACCAAATGTTATGCGTGAAAGTATTGAAAATGCTCGTTCATACAAAAATGCTAACGAATTATTAAACGGTAATAGTTCATTAAAGAAATTTTTAAAAGAGCAAGATAACCGTATTAAGAGATTATTTGAGAAAAAATTTGGTACACATGGAATAAATGATCTAAACGTAATTAGTAAGACAAGCGGTATGGCTGCTAAGTACGAAGAACTTGTTGATAAAATCATGTCAGCTTACAGCGAATACTTCAACACTCAAATTCGATTTATGGACGGTGGTAATCCTATACTTATCTTAGCTAGTAAGAAGAGTATTATGGATTTAAGTAAAGTAAAGACATATGAAGAATTGGTTCGAAACCCTAGATTAGCAACTATTGAGCTTCCATCCTTTGATAAGAACATGAAGGTGAAATACGGTGGAAACCAAAAAGCTTCTGTTATTCGTTCTGGTATTGGTGTAAAAGGTGCTTATCATAGTACATCGGTAACAGATGCTCTTAATATGATTCTTGATTATTCTAAGAGAGCCAAAGAGCTGTCTGAGAGAGCTGAAAGTATAGGTGGCAATAATGCATTTGTTCAAATAAGACAAGGGCTACGTTACCGTATTGGAAGACAAATAAATTCAGTGCCTACTGATGCAAGTCGTAAATTACACTTTGATAATGGGGAAATGTTTGATAGCAAATCGGTTATGAGTGACGAATTCCTTTCAAGCAAATGGGATATCACAGGATATGCAGAGTCATGGTATCGTGCAAATTCTAAACGATTAGGAATTAGTGCTTCTGCCGACATTATTGCTCAAAATGCAATTGAAAAAGGAATTACATTCTTTGAAGCGATGGGACAGAGGGCAAAAGATTACGCTATTGCCGGAGAACTTCTTGATTTTGCAAAAGGTGCTTCTGGACTAAAAGGAAGTTTGGTTGGGATTAATAACCGGTCAGCTTCAAAAGAGCTTGTTGGGACTACAAATGTAAACGCTCGTACTTACATGGCATTAGGTAACTACTATGCTAAAACAATAGAGAGTCCACATAAGCTAATCAATTACCGAAAGGTAGACCACGAAGTTGCATCAAAAGTGTTACGTAACTTGGGTAAAAATCAATCGTTCCGTACAAAAAATAGTTTTATTTCATCAGCTTTATTCAAAGCTCTTGATGATGCAAATGAGGTTCGTGGTATTACAATGCAAACTGGTTATATGACGAGTGAAGAAATTGCATTAAAGCTGGAAGATGCTAACACTATTATGAAATATAAGAGTATGATTGACACAGCTCAATTAAAAAAACAAATCTCTCCTGTAGAAGCAAGACAAATGAAGGAGTCTTTAGACATAAGGATGCTTTCTAATAGTGAAGGTTACGCATTTATGGATTACAAGTTAATGAAGGCTTTTGATGGAATGGATGAGGTTCGTATCAATATGAACGCCGAAAAAGTAATGTTCAACAACTATATTGAGGTAGCTATTGAAAAAGAAGCTGAAAAACAAGGTCTTGGTAATGGTTTATGGAAAGAGAAAGGAATCGCTTTTAATAAACCATTAGAGATTGATATCAATTCTATGTTCAATGAGAGAAATCATCTTACTCTTGGAAAATATGAACTTAACAATATCAAAAATAAAATTATTGATAAAAAACGTTTTAAGAAAGGTGATACAGTATCTATCCTTGGCTTCAACGTAGATGACATCAATAAAAAATCGCTTGTATTAGGTAGACAACGTGAAACAGGACATGGATTTAAAGTGGTAACTGAGGGTGGTTTCCGTGCTACTATGACCCCAATGCTTGGTGATATTATGGGTGATTTATACGGCGTAGAAGGGGTAGAACAGGTGATTTCTCATCAAGTGGAAAAGGACGGTTCTACTGATTTACCGGCCTTAATCCGTGGTTACGATACTCAAATTCGTCAACAATTCAGTGGTTCTGTAATGAATAAGAAAATCACTAATGACTATGCTACTGAAGAAAGAGCGTTATCTTCATTCTATAAGGATGTTGAACAAATGCTTGGTATTAAAACAACTAATAAAGATGGCCAGTATGTAGTGGATTCTAATTTTGGTTTAAATGGAAAACAGCTAGACTATAAAGGACGTGAGGAGCTTTCATCTAAGTGGATGAGGAAGTTAGGTCTTAACCGTGAAGTATTTGCTGACATCACAATGGCCTATGAGGCTTGGGATCGTCATGGTGGAATTAATCATAGTAAGAACACGGTTAAAGAGCCTGGGGTATTAGATGATTCTGATTTTCGAACAGGGTTATATGTTCCGGGAGAATCCTCTATATATTCTAACTTTATGCATGATATGGTTTATAGTTCTAAAGTAAAGCCAGAAATTAAAGCACAACAAAAAGTATTTAATGAAATGGTTAAGTTTGTTGGTAACTATGAAAATAATTGGGAACCTAAAACAGGAGATGTAGTTATTGATTACACTCCTAATAGTACGAGGCTAATGACTGATGTAAATGCAAAGATGAAAGATGGTGTACTTCATGTAAGTAAGGATTCATTTGAAGCAATTCCACAAAAGTTTGATTATACCCAACCTTTCAATGTTGAGGATTACAGAAAAACTGTTATTAACGCTGGATTGATGGAATTTAATTTAGATCCTGGTGTTAAAGGTAAGAAAGTCCAAGAACACTTACTTAGAACAAAAGGAACGGCATACTTGAAGCTTCCAGAATTTGCAGCAAATCAATACATTCCTCTTTTGGATATTAACTCAATGAAACTACCTGGTAATGTTAATTTTGTTGAGAAAACAGAATTCCTTGATACATTAAAAGGCTACTATACTTCTATTATTAGAAAAACAGAAGAGTACAATGACTTGTTTACAACAGATAAGTTTTCCGCAAGCGATACAGTGACGCGACGTGGAGTTCTAGAAACGGAAATTAATAGAGAAATTTCTCAACTTATTGCAAATTTTAGTGATTCAACTTCAAAAACGAGTAGGGTTAAGCATATTTCTGGGAATTTTAGTGGAGATAACTTAGCGGTGTTTTTAACTCCTTCTGGAATAAATGATGAGAAACAAAGAAATACTGTGGTGAATGAGATCATAAGATTGCGTGATTCTGATAAGGAAAATAACAAATTAGCAGTTGATGTAATCAATGCTTCTGAAGCATTCTTCTCAGAAAATAGTGCTGAGAACCTCACTCTTGGAAATCTATATGGTGCTGGAGCATACGAAAAAAATCGTAAAGGTACGGGTGTATATAATGACTGGAGAACAGCTAAGAATGATGAACCTGGGGTTGGTAAAGCCGAACAAGAAAAATCAATTCTAGCTCGTGCTATCTTTTCTACAATTGGCAGTATAGATAATACAAGTATGAGGATATCTGCAGAGTTTATGAAGATGACAAAATCAAAAAAAGAGCCATTCGATGAGGCAGAAGGTTCAGGTCAAAACGTAGAAGAAGTAATGGATAAAAGAATAGCTGTTGAGCCAGAATTTTTCTTGAATAAAGCAATGCCACTTCATCATACAATGCATAATGGGATGAATGAATCACTATTAGATATTGCGACTGTTGGTAAGAAAGTATTCAGTGGAAGTGCTACAAGTTTAGCTGGGATGGGGACTATAGGATTTGATGAATTATGGGCGACAAGCGCTCTAATGAAAGGTACACCAACACCAGAAGGCCTGCAAGAGATGGCACCAGTAGCACCTGAAACTTTAGGGTCCCCTACGGCCCGTATAACACCTAATCAAAATGGTGAGTACATTAACATCTCTGTAAAGGCATCAGCTAGTAAGAGAATGAATCATAATAATCTAGCAGCGATGATAAACAATGAAATCATGGCAATGTCGAATGTCAAAATGAACACGAGTGTTAACGTAAATGATAATTCGAAAAAAATTGACAGCAAGTGGTTAGAGAGCGCTATTGCAAATGCGATGAATAAGGGTTATGCATATTAATAGACAAATGAGAGTTAACATTTTGTTAGCTCTCATTTGTTTTAATACAGAAAAAGAGGTGACCAGGTTGAAAGAAAAAATATTAATTACCTCTCTAACAAGAGTTAGAAAAAATGCGCCTTGGCGTGTTGGTATATACATAAATGAAAACTACACATTTATTCATGTAGGTGGTAAAGGGAATGTGGCAACTAGCCCAAGGTTTAACATGTTCCTTGCAGAAGTGGAAAAGAAAGTATCTCGTTACCCTGTAGATATTAGTTTCTATTCAATCGAGAATAATAGGAAGATGGAAGTTACAAAGATGCGTGGCCAAATCATTTATTTGGATTGTGGATACAATTCTCATAGGCTATTATCAAGTGCTCGTTTCTATTACGAAAAAGAAGTACTTTCTAATCCATTAGAATTAGCGCAGCAAGATCCAGAAGAAAACAATGGGTACTTTAATGTGATGGCAAATCCTGAAGGATCGTTTACTTCTTCAGATTACATTGCGATTGGTAGGGTAGAAAAAGTTATAGACGGTGATACAATTGATGTAAAGTTGGTAAAGGTATCTAATTATTTATCTGAGTACTTGAAAACAGAACAAACAGTCACAATTGGATATAACGGCGTAGAAACACCAGAAACATTTCAGCCTGGAGCAGAATCCTACAAAGACCCTAAAAATACTAAACTAGGAAAAACATACGGGATTACAATGCAGGATATGTATACAATTGGAGAAGAAGCACATAAATACAACGAGGTACTCTTAGGGTGGAAAGCAAATCAAAGGCCACTTGTTGTTATTCACTTTGATCGTAAAAAAAGAGGAGAAGCACCTAAAAAGGACGAAAAAAATAATCGTTACATTGCGGATGTATATGCAACAAATGAAAAAAGTGCTGATATCGTATTTGACAATGTTGAAAATGGAAAACCATTTGTACATGTAAACAAGTCTCTTTTAGTAAAATACTCTGATCAGTTCACTCATGTACCTCTTGGTATTTTCCCATTTGAGTTTGCAAATACCTTAACAGTTCTTAATCCCTTAAACTGGATTGCTGAATTAAAATTAAAAGCATTTGATACAGGTATTGGTGCTCCGTCAACAGGCTCAAGTGATGAAGGGGGTACTCCTGATATTGGTGAACCTTATAATGAAGATATCAATCCTGAAACGACAAATATAAAAGGAACAACAGGCCCTGCATACAACGCTTTAGACTTTTTCAATCCTTATGATGATAGATTGACAGCCTTTACAGAGGGCATAAATTCAATTGAAGATTTAAAAAGACATTCCAAAGTTAGGATTGGTGATGTAATTCTTACAATCCCACCTACATCTATTGAGGTAAACAAAACTTCGAATATCTCCAAAATAAAAACACTTCGTACAAAATCCTCTGTAATGGTTAACAGCGGTCAATCACTTACTACGTTAAGTATGGATCTTTATTTTCACGATCTTGAATCAATTAACGGCAAGAAATATCCTTGGAAGAAAGAATATGGAAAAGGGGAAGAAGCTCGGTACTTTTATGTTGATGGACTTAGACCACTACTTGCACAATTTGCTAAAGCACCGTTTCTTCCAGTGGATAACTATTACATTAATAACGTGTTAGGTATTTGTGACGTAGCTTTAATGAATATTGAAGTAACGACAGTTCCTAATTTCCCAGAATCTTTAACTGCCAAGTTAACGCTTGTTGAATTTAATTCAGAAGCATACTTAATGAATCATAGTACATTGAACGATTCAATAAATTACCCTATGCTAAGATGGTACTACAATCAATCTCTATCGGATCGTGGGGCCAAATATCGTTTCTTCAAAGGATTAAAAGGCCCGATTAAAAGTGATATCAAATTCACTCTTGCTGACGAAACATTCCTAGCTTCACGAAAGAACGCTATCGATTACATGAAGAATGCAGATTCTCCAGAACAAAGAAAAGTTGAGCTAGAGACAAAGGATCAGGATTACAAAAACAGAAAAGAAGATGCATCTGTTGTTCAAGAAATCTTGGATCAGTATGATCGTTATAAAGATTCTGTCATCAAAAAACACACAATCATTGACTTCTTTAGTAAGCCAGGACGAGATAAAGGATCTACAAGTATTCAAGGATTAATTAGAGACAAGTACAAGATCAAAAAAGAGGAAGCAGAAAATGCCATTGTGGAGGCTGGCGAACTATTTTCTAAGATATATGATAATAAATATAGGGACGTAAATACTATCTTGAAGCATAAGGAAATCTTTCTGCCTTATCAGTCTCGTTTATTCTATAAAATCCGGTTTGATTGGAACTATTTAGAGTCATTAAGTAATCGTTATGATGAGGAGCCACCTGTGGACTATGATAAAAAACCATATCAGGGAAAAGAAAAAGACGGTCTTATTATCTTAAAGAAGCTTAAAGATGCAGGTAACCAAAAAATTCTTGAAAATAAATTTAAGGAGTTTTATGAGAGAGAAACATTTCATATTCCTGCTAATGAGGCTGCAATAAAAGCACTTAGAGACATTGCAGCTGGCGCAAAGAAAATGGAAGATGAAGTAGCTAAATACAAAGATGAATTTGATGAATATATGAAAGTCATTGAAGCAAGTGAACAAATGATTCCAATGAAAGAGTATCCTATCTCTGGGAAGGTTATCCCAATTTCTATTAATGCCCGTTTCTCAAATGAGTTTAGCATATCTCATATTCAATCTAGTGAAGCTCCAACTCTTCAATATATGGGTGGTGGAGATTCATACATTGATTTAATTTTGGAAGTAGATGAAGAGGGTGCAAGAGATTTTAACAATCTTATTGCGACTTCCGATTACTACGCTAAGACATATAATCAAGGTATTACAAATGGATTTATTGGTATTGAAAATGATCTTTCTCAATTATTCGGTATTCGATTTGTAATGTTCGAAAGTATTTCTGTAAACACAATTCCTAACTTCCCGGGAAGATACCAAATTATGCTACAAGGTATTGGGTTTGATAAAACACAACGTCAACATGAAGAACTAACTGCATTACCTGGTAACAGTAAGCAAATGGATCTTGAGAAATTGAAGGTTAACAAGATAGCATTTATGAATGACCGTATGATTGAAGCTAGACTTCACAAGCTGGAAGTATATCCTGATATGGAACTTCCGACTTATGCCCAACTTAATGCCGTATTACCAAAGATGGATGCAGGAGTAACAGAGTATCCCAACATAACGTCTGGGACATATCTTGATCCTGACTTTTATTTCTCTACAGGTAGCACATTAAGACAGGTAATCGAAGAGTCATACATGGGAAATCATCAGTTAAACATGTTTGATGCTACAGGTGTAGCTGCTTTCACAAGTAATCAATCAGACAAGCTATTTGATACAACTGAAGCAGACTGGGCAAAGCTTAAGGAATTAGAAAAAACTGAAGGTGTAGGACCTCTTGGCTGGAAGTTTGATTGGGGTAAAAAGGAAGATGCTAAGAAATCTGACGCTCCAAATACATCGGCAGGCCCTGTCATGGCTGATCAAGGAGGTACTGTATCTGTAAAGAATGCAGATGTTCAAAAGTTTCTAACAGAGAAAAAAGATGATAAATTTGCTTATGAAACTTTCCCAACTATGGAAGAATGGAAAACACTGTTCCCTGACGGAGGAAATGACTATGGCACGATATCTCAAAAACCTAGTGGTGATGAAGCACTTATCTACCAAGAACTGAACAGTCTAGTTGATAAGTACTTTAAGAAATATTATTCAGCCCCTACATTCATTGAAGAGTGTAGAGGGGATTTAAAAGAGGCGGACAAAACTAAAAAGATAGTCTCTTATCAGCCTGCGGAAGATATTTATTATGCAAGTTTTAAAGTAAGAAGAAGTAAGTTAAGAGGTCCAGATACTACTGCGATTAGTGATTTAATTAAGAAAGAAGTCATTAAAGAGCCTAAACAACCGAATGATATGGATTATATGGACTTCGCTAAAACAGAATCAAAAATCACAAAAGAACGATTCATGACACTTATGAAAGCATTCCTTGATAAAACAAGTCAGTGGAAGCATTTCAAAGGGAAAAAACCTACTGTAAGTAAGGCTGGACGTGTAGGTTTAGCGCAAGTAGACGTTTCTTCAGCTGATATGAAGGTTGATGAAGTAAAACGCTTAATGTACAACTGGAGATACAATTTACAGACAGCAGTTAAGCAACTTGCGGAACACTACGAGAAGCTAGATAAGTTAGATAAGGATCGTGAGAACTATGAAGCTTATTGTCGTCCTTGGGATGGAATGTTTGCCTTGTATGAAAAGCCTGATGCTAAAATTAAATTTTCTAAGGATATCGAAGACAATAGTTTTGCAAGTGGTGTTATGAACCGGTTCAACCATTATGCGACTAAGCCATTTAATACATTTAGTGGTTACAATAAGGATGTCTATAAAGGATATGCTGGATTAACTCTAGATGAGGGCGTTACGATGGGTGACGGGAATAAAGATGACTATGTGGATCAACTCTTAGAGCTTGAATACTATGATTTAGAGGTATTAAAAGCAAACAACTTAAAAGTTGATTTTGATAAGAAAAATATCAAGAAGGTCATGAAAAAACATCTAGAAACAATGGATAAAAATTCACTATACTCGATTTATGAGAAGCATTTAAAAATGCTGTATGAATTAAGTAAAACAGATGGGTGGATTGAAAAAGCTGCAGACTTTGTTGGGAAGTATAATCTAGCTAACCTTGCTACAAGGGGCGCTGTTGGAAAGTTCGTCGATAAAGTTACAGACAAAATCGCTGGGAGTAAAAAAGATAAGAATGGATACGAGTATTCACAAAAAATCTTTGAAAAAGGTGCAAAGCTTTATGAAATAATTCATCAAGTTGATGAGACGGCTAAAGCCTCAACAGAGTCTACAGACCTGCGCTTGTATAATGATGTTGATCCACGCGTGCTGTATGAAGAAATGTTCTATGATTTAAGATATCATGATCAACGTGGAAGAATGCTTCGTGCATTTCCAGGATTCCAGATGTTTATCATCCATGAAGGTGATTACTTTGGTAAGTACAAATTCTGGGATAATATGTACGGATTCAATGCTATTCAAAGTATAGACGTTCATCGTTCTCGTAAGGTAGCTGCAGATACAGCAGTAATTTCTATGACTAATGTTTATTCGAACTTAACAACTCGTCGTACTGATGTTGACTATGTAGACCGTCAGTTAAAATGGTGGGACAACTATATCTGGAATGATATTCCTCAAGATTTAATTGAGAAAAAGGAAAACGAAATTCATAAGAATCTTTTCCTAGAAACAGGAGCGCGTATCCATTTGAGAATGGGGTATGGTGCAACAGCTAGTGCATTACCAATTGTTTTTAATGGTACGATTTCAGAACTTGAGATTGGTGATGTAATTGAAATCATTGCTCAAGGTGACGGAGTTGAATTAGGAAACGTAGTATCTGGTGACCCTGATGATGACAACGATGGAATCTTCAGTGTAACTGAACCACGAGACCTAATTTGTAGTCTTATGAGTTCAAAAGGAAGTTGGTTTAAAGACTTCATGAACGGTGTAGTAGATGAGCGGTTATTCAAAGACAACCCTCTAGGGATTATGCATTTTGGCCAACCATTTGACGTTAACAGTTCAAAGGATTCAAAACCCATGGGTAATCTAATTTGGTTTAATGATGAATATGGAGAAGTTGCTCAAAATATCTACTCTTCAAATGGGACTCCTACATTTTCGGAATGGTTGCACCCTAACGGAGAACGAAATAATATTTTCGAAGATTTTAGCTGGAAACGTCTATGGGAAAATAAGTTTAAAATCTTTAATCCAGGAGATGCAGACAATGTAGTTGTTAAATTCTACAACAACACAGTTTGGGATATTATACAAACGATTACCTATTCAACTCCGGACTATATAGCAGCTGTTCATCCGTTTGAATTACGATCGACACTATTCTTCGGTAAACCGTACTGGCGTTGTGCATTCGAGTACGATTCTCGATATGAGTTTGACCCTATACAGAAAACATGGTCAAGATATCTTACAGGGCAACCAAGACGCCCATACATGCAAAACAAGTTCTACATGTCGGCTTATGATATTATAGAAAATAATATTAAAGCTAGTGAGGATAATATTTTCACAAATGTTATCGTAAACTATGATGGAAAACAAACACCGGTGTTGTATGCAGATGCTGATATTCGTTTTGACAAGCAGAAAACAAGAGTAGTAGAAGCAGACATTGTAGCAAAGTTTGCAGACTTCTATACTTCAGAAGTAATGGCTACATACTTCGGACATTCTACTCTTAGAGATAGTATGAAAGATATGTATAAAGGAAATCTACTAGTATTGGGAGATCCTACCGCTAAACCTCATGACATGATGCACATCAATGATGAGATTAACGACCTTCAAGGAAATGCGTTAATCAAATCAGTAACACATCACTTTAGTATGGAAACAGGATTCGTTACTTCTATAGAACCAGACCTCTTGGTTGTAAACGATGATCAAGTAATGCTTGAAATGAGTAAGTGGTACACGAGTTTTGCTCAGTCATTAGCTGCTACAGCTGCAATACGTGCAGCTACTAATAAAGCTGGAAGAAACTTGGCTAAATGGATTACTAAATCTAAAGGAATCCCTGCGGATGTAGGAAAATGGGTATCTACAAAGGGGCTAAGACATACAGTGAGCATGGCGAATACTGGTGGGGATATGGATAAAATCCTAAAAACCATGGATAGCATTATCGCACAAGGGGATGGAGATGTTTCAAATCTGCATAAGCAACTAGTACAAGACTTTGAAGAGGTAGCCCAAAAACTGCAAAAAACTTCAGGCAAAAATTCAAGTAAAGTAGGGTTTCTTAAAAACACAAGTAAAAAAGCTATATTGCAATCAGGAAATGCTTTTGCAAAAGTTTTATCAAGCTCTGATGATATAGCCAAAATTGGTAAAGGAGCATTAGGTATGATTCGGGGAGCAGCTTCCTTCACGCCAGTCGGATTCATTGTTAATGCAGGCATATGGATTGGTACAGAAATGCTGTTTGAACACTATCGCCGTTTTAAGGAAAACCTTCAATGCGTTGTCGCAATGCCATTAACTTATAGAGGGAAAGAATTAACAGCAGGTATTAATAACCATGCAGGTATGATTTATGGTGATGCACCAGGTCGATATGATAGAATGTTCAATGCAACATTATTCCATGACGATGGGGATGCAGAGTTCTTCGGTAACGCATTTATAGAAATAGCTAACTTCTTTACCGGTTCGGGGGGAGAAGAAGGTGTATATGCAAAAACTGAGAAAGCTCATCAACTTAATGAGTTGGCTAAGAAACAGCAATAATATAACGAAAGAAGAGGCATAGCCTCTTCTTTTTCTGTGTTAACTATAGCGAAAATCAAAATAAATGGTTAGTTTATCAAAATAAGGAGGAATAGCTATATGGCACAAAAAGACAAACAAACATATAATATCGAATTGTATATAAAGAAAATAAAAGCAGCAAAAGAAGTGTATGAAGAACGTAAGAAATTCCTGCAGAGTTTCTCACTTAAAAAGACAAAAGAGAAACCGAAAGAAGGCGGTGGAGAAGTTGCGGCATCAGGTGGTGGCGGTTCAGTAAACTTCAATGGAGAATTGCCTACGGTTGCTCAGTACACTGGACCAGATGTTTACACCGACAAACTCCTAAACGGAGCATTCTACCAAAATGGACTTAAAGGTAAAATAGCTGGTACTGATCAATGGAATCAACATATTAAAGAACAAGCAGCAAAAGCTGGCGTTAACCCTCTTATGGTTAAGGTAATTATGGCAACGGAATCTGGTGGAGAACACAGTTCAACTCCAAACCCTTGGAACTGCGTTGGCTTGATGCAGACGGAAAAGGATATTACTGGCCAACTAAAGTTAGACTTTGGAAGAGCATGCAGTGATCCAGTCTATAATATCTATGTAGGTTGTATGATTCTTAAATTTAAACATGGTTATGCTGGGGATGTTATCTCTAGGGCTGGGGACAAGTATTCACGCTATAAAAGTCGAGGGTTTGAACTAAAGCAAAACGTTCATGGGATTTCTTGGTTATATAACGGTTTTAGTGTACCTGATAGCGCAGCTGATAAACTTTTAGGTGGTGGCTATGTTTATGCGAACCAGGTAGCTGCGATGTATAAAGGTTTTGGAAGAGATGCATATACGGATACAATTTTAACCTTAGATGTTTTATCAGGTGGTGGCGGCACTGCAGCTGGACAAGCTGGTGGTAAAGGAACCGGTGGAAAATGGGAGTACGGAAAAACATTTGCAAGTGGTGATGAAGTAGTTAAGTTTTTGAACACTGTAGACACTAGTATGATTAATGGTATCTATGTCCACCACACCTATGATCCAGACCATACAAAGGCTAAAGGTCAAACACTAACCAAACTAAACGATGACATGAAAAAATTCCATACAATAACCCGAGGTTGGGATAATATCGCGCAACACTTCACTATTGGTGTAGATGGACAAGTAATTCTTGGACGTGATATTGCATCTGTTCCATGTAGTGCAACAGGATATAACGGTACAGCTTCTAATCATCCCGCGATGTATGAAATGATAGGCAACTTTGATATAGGTAAAGATAAATTGCAAGGTAAACAGTTGGAGTCCGCTGTTGCTATCGCTAAGTACTTTGCTATGAAAGCAAATGGTGTAAAGTTTCACCGTGAAGGATTAATTAATGGCCAAGAACCAAAAAGTTGTCCTGGTAGTGGAGTAGATAAAACTTGGTTCATGAATCTAGTTACAGGAAAGGCAAAAATAAGTGAGTTCTCTGCTCAATCAGTACCTGTATCAGATTCAGATATTGAAGCGAATTATGCAGCAGGCTGTGACCTTTCTCAAGATCCGATAATAGAAGATGTCATGGATACACCATACAGGTTACAACCAACAGAAGATGAATTAGCACATGCTAGAAGTTTTGCAACGAAGATAAGTATCCCTACTGCACAATTAAAAGAGAGCAGAATTATTGCTCCAAAGTACCCAAGGTCAAACTATGTGGAAGACTTTAAACTGTCGTCCAGTTATGACATGAAGAAAAATTACTCCCCATTACCTCCAAATGAGTTTATTCATCTAAATGGCCCTCAAGAGAATTTCTATACAAGTGAAGCAAGACAAGCTTTCCGTCTTCTTAAAGATCGACTTGGATATAAAACCTTAAGAATAGCTAGAGGGTTTGATCCTTCTGATGGAGAGTCTTCTCATTCTATTGGTATTTCTATGGACATATATGCTGATTCAACAGAAGAAGCAATTTATATAGGTGATACTGCATGGTTGACAGGATTCCGGGCTATTGCGGTTGGTCCTAAGTTTGTTCATGTTGATATTGGTCCTGAATCAGCTTGGGGATATGACAATCTACCAATTTATCAAGGACCAGGTACATTAAGGGCGGGTGAGTTCAGTTATGGCTATAAACAAAGAAACCTATAATCTCGAATCATATAAGAAGAAAATTAAAGCAGGTAAGGAAGAATATCAAAAAAGAAAAGAGTACCTTGCTAAATTTGAACTTCCTAAAAATAATGATGAAGAGGAAGAAGAAATAGAAGCTTCCGATGATAGTAAAAAGCCTGAAGACCAAGGAAACGCCGTAAAAGAACCTGAGGGAGGAGTTGGTAGCTTCACAGGTTCGGGCGAGCTAGGTGTTCCTGCAGAACCAAAATCATATAGATTTACTTCCGTTATGGGAGCCCGTTGGGGAACAAACCATAATGGAGTGGATTTAGCTCCAAATACACCTGGCGATACCAACTGTAAGATACTTTCCGCAGGTGATGGGGTTGTTCTTCAAGCTAGAAGTGGAGTAGGTGGATTTGGTACTTGGATAGTTATTAAGCATAAGGATGACTTATATACGATTTATGGCCATATGCCTCCTAATACATTAAAAGTAAAAACTGGAGACACAGTAAAAAGAGGACAACATATTGCAAATATGGGTATGCAAGGGCAGTCAACGGGTGTCCATTTACACTTTGAGGTTTGTACAGACTTTGTTAATAACAGAAGAGGAACCACCAAGAACCCTGAAGACTACGTTGATATACGAGGTAGCGCCTCAGCTATCCAAGTAAATTCTATTTCATCTAAAGCTAGCTTCTCAGCAAAAGCAGGTGAGAAAGAAGAAGGCAATGAAAAACCAATGCACACCCTTTATGAGAAGGATGGAGCAGAATTATCGGAAGAAGAAAAACTAATTGATCAGACTTACAGAAGTTCTTTCCCGTACCTACCAGTTCAATTCATAGGAGATTCTCTTAAGAAAAGTGACATCACAAGAGAGTACTTTCTTCTTAATCGTATTGGTTGGGCCCGAACTACCAAGTATGAAAAGATGGTTTCCTTAAATAAGGAAAGATTTATTCATAGTGACAAATACGATGGTCATGAAGGAAATCTTTATTCACCAGATGCAAAAAGGTTGTTTGAAAGCTTGCTTTTGAAAACCAAAAAGCCTTATTTTGAAGTTATTAGTGGTTTTCGCTTTAGTAACCCTGGTCAACTTTCACCCCATGAAGCAGGTTGTGCAGTTGACATTCTTGTTAGAAGTATTGAAGAGGTAAGGGAAATTGCAGACTGTGCATGGCAATTAGGTTTGAGGTCGATTGCGATTGGTGGAGATTTCAAAAACAAAAAGGGTTTTATTCATATAGACATTGCGCCAAAAGGAAAGGACATTATGTACGATGGAGTTCCTATTTATGGGGGACCAGGAAAGTGGGTGACAGCATGAAAATTAAGAGGAAATTGAACAGTATAATAGCTGAACATGATTGACTATGGAAATCCATTCATTGCTATTAGTGAGAATTATGACAAATTATTTATCTATCATAATGAAGAAAGGAAAATAAAAAATCCGTATTAATTCTATGTAGCCTATGAGAATATGCACAAATCAATCTATAAACCTATGAAAGATGATTTCATAAATCAAGAAAGTATTAAAGAGAAGGTGATTCAATGAACTTTAATAGTCAAATTCATCAGTCTATTTATAGTAAAGTAGTTGTACCGTCTTTAAATAGACTACAAGGAACCATTGAAGGTTATGTAATTCAAGTAGATTACACAAAACTAACCTGTGAAGTAGTCTACTCAGATGAAAACAGTCATGCTTTACGAACAATGAAAGAAGTATCTTTACCTAAAGATGGAGACGGTGTATTTACACAAGCTGTTAAAAATGGTGATAGAGTTTCAATTTCCTTTAAAAATAAATCTAAGGAATCACCTTATATTTCTACAGTATATAAATCAAATCACAGCGAAGAAAATTATCTTAGTCCATATGGTGGAAGAACGATTAGACAATCCCGTGTTTTTTAGAAAGGAGGATTCCAATGAATGAAGCATATATAAATAAAACATATGGAGATGGAGACAAAGATATTCATTATCCTTATTGGCGCCAAGTATTACAAAATGAACTTGTTAACTTTAAGGCCAAGAGTTTAGAAAAGGAATTAGAGAACTGGCAATTTATTAGCGAAGATGAAATTGCATTAAAACACCCAGTGACAGGTTCAACCTTTAAGCTCTGTGATGACGGCTCAATCGAAATGTTTGTTAATGAGGATACTGGCATTCGTTTGGATGCGAAAGATAACACAATCATCTTTTATGGTGACAGTATTCATTTTGCTACAAAGGAAATGAGAATGCATACAAAACCATATGGTTTCATTTGGAATAATCATAACCTAAATCCTTATTTATATTATGGTGATAAGGTAGGAGAGAAGAGAAATATTCCAAAGGCTTCAATGATTTCTACAATAGAAGATGGACAATCCGACATCAATGTTCCTTTGTTCCAAGAGCAAAAGAGAAAACATTATTACGATGCGAAAGTTACATCTATGATTGAAGATCTAGGAATAGAAACTTCAAGAATAAAGAGAGGAGGATAACAAATGAAAGTGGATTTTCGTTTTTCACCTGAAGGGGATTTAGAGCTTGGTTCTCCTAGTTACAATGACTTTGATGAATTACTCTATATCGATTCAGTAGGAAATATCTCAACAGATAGCTCAGAAGGATTATTAATAAGGGATATTCCATTGCAAGTATCGTACTTAAGCGAGAAGCAAGTAATACTCAATAGATTAAGAACAGACAATCCGGACTGGTTTATACATCGGGAGATAGGGGCTGATTTATCGGAATTAATTGGTCTTCCTAACACAAGAGAAACAGGAGACTTAGGAAAGTCCCTAATTGAAAAAAGTTTAACTGGCGACAAGTTTCTACTTCCTGGTGATCTAAATGTTAGACCCGTCCCTGTTAATTCGAGCGAAATACTCTTCTATATTACTGTTAGAAGAAAAATAGCAGATTTAGTTATACCAGTTCTTTTTAATTTAGAACATGGTTTATTATCAGAATATGAGGTGAACAGTTAATGAGAAAATCAAAGGATGAAATGCTCGAAGCGGTTTTGACTCGACTTCGAACTGAAGGTGGAATTACTGAAACAAGTCCAGGATCGATTGCTCGAATGTTTGCAGAAGTAATGATAGAAGAATTTAGTCCATTCTACGATGAATTAGATTTAATTACTAAGATGGGTTTTATTTCAACATCAACAGGCGGATATCTGGACCTTATTGGTGAACTGTTAAACTGTACTCGTGATGGAGATGAATCAGACGATAACTATCGTGCAAGAATCTCTAATCAAGTATCTGTTGAACAGAGTGCAAATTTAATTGCCATACGATTAAAAACACTACGAATTGATGGTGTTGCTGATGCTCAGTTTAAAAGATTTACAAGAGGAACAGGCTCGTTTACGTGTTATGTTACTCCTCAAGTTTATCCGATTGAAAACGATCTATTAACTCGTGTAGAAAGCGTTATATCTGAAGTAGCTGCTTATGGCATGAATATAGAAGTAAAAACAAGTGAATACAACCCCGTGGACATTACTCTCAACTTAATTTTCCACTCCAAAACAACTTCTCTTGAAAGACAACACATCCGCAATAAAGTTGTTCAAAATGTTGGAGCGTACATGAAACAATTAAATATGGGTTCTCCAATTATTATCAATGAAATTATTCAACGTGTAATGGAAACAAGCGAACAAATTCTTGATATGGAATTTAAAAATCTTGTTGTCGGTGAAAAAGAGTACTTCATTAAGAATGTAGAACCTTCATTAGAAGAACGATACTTCTTAAGAAAAATTAACGTAGCATAGAAAGTAGGTGGCACATTGTTAAACAAACATACAACGAGTATGATGTCCATGCTTCCCCAATGGATGAAGATGGCCAAAGATCCGAAATCGATAGGGGCCTTATTTTTAGATGCATTTGGTGTTGAATTATCAGAGATTGAACGTTACATAGAGCAAGCTTGGAACAACATGTACATCGGTACAGCAAACTTACAAACAGCCGATTACTGTTATAAGATTCCGCTTGCTACTCGTGACGTTGTGGATGTCGAAACGCCAGATCTTCACGTTCGTTTAGTTATTGACGGTGTAAGAAGAGATTGTATGCCAGTTGATACTTTGCGAATATTTTTTGAAAGTGACGACAACTCCTACATGATTGATACTATCGAAGGTTATGTGTATATCAAAGTAATGGATTATTACATGAAAGATAATATTTTTAAACCATTCGATGCAATTGAAGTAGGGGATACCCTTCATTATGAATATATGCTTCATCATATCTGGAACGTATTTGACGAGTTTGGTATGTTGTTAGGTATTTCTAGATTACCAGGTGAAAGAAACGAAGATTTTAAGAATCGTATCTTAGATGTCTTTAAGAATCCTGGTGGAGCAACAAAGAAAGGGCTTATTAATGGTATTAGTAGAGAACTTGGCATTGATAAATCTCAAGTTGAATTAGGCTCGCTATCTGATGATAAGTATGTTCAAACAAAACTTATGAATACAGATGGGACACCTTCTCAAACATATATCCAATACGTAAATCAGATTAATAGCAATCTAGGTTTCTCTTGGGATCATATGAACTGGGGAGAAGCTTATTGGCGTAGTATTGAAGAAAACAATATGGGGTTTCATTATCTACCTCATATCTGGGATGGTTTCTCTGCTTCATGGAAAGATAACGAAGTACAATCAGGTATTGGTAGCGGTGACGATTTATTAGTAACTGCTCCAAAAGAAGAGTCTTCTGTTCGAGAATTCAAAGCTTATGTTGGACTACATGGAACAGAGGAACAAATTGAAGAGAATCACCCAGAAATCCAATTCAAATACAAGATAGTTGCTAAAGGAAAAATACCAAATGATGAGTATGATTTAGAGGATTATAAATATACAGTAATGGCTTCTGAAATTATTCCGCTTCATTACGTATTAGTAGCTTTACGTGAATTCCTATATCAAACTCATATCACTTGGGACAATCGTTATGGTTATACATTTAGTGACAATACGTCCCCTGGTATGGAAATCGTTACCGGGGAAGATGCTCTTCATAATAATGAGGAGCCACAAATTAAAATTCATGTAGATATGAAAACTGCTGATAGAACAGTGACACCTGTTTTAGAAGAGCTTATAGTGGATTGGACCGATCAGAATGATACGTCTCAGTCTTACAAATTAACAACAGATGAAGACTTTACTCTAAATAATACAATGACCCAAACGACGTTAGCTGATGTAGAAGTAGGCAGCGGTTCTGTAACTCTTGGTAAAGGTTCATTCTCTGCCGTTATAGATACAGAGGGATCATTCTCAAGAGGATCACAAGGTATATCAGTAAGAGTTAACCGAGAAGGTTCTTTATCTCTTAATCTACCAAATTAACAAGGAGTGGATAAAATATGGCTGAAACTGGCTCAGTACAAAACGCAGTTGGGAATAATGTTTACCCAGATTTAGTTCTTACTCGTTTCCCGGAATTATTCGACGAGCGAAGTGGTTCTAAATCGAACCCCAACCTGCAACGATGGACAAACCTTAAAGATTATAATATGGCTGAGCATGTAAACTCTCTACAAGATGCTGTAATGGCAGTACAGCGTATGCTAGGAGAATTAGCTCAAATGCCAGCTGCACCAAAGGATGTAAACGGAAAACCTATTACAGACCCAAACGTGCTACTAAACCTTAAACGAACTTCTACCGTTAAGTCTCGTATAGACGCACTTGAGACTCATGATTGGTATGCTGAATTCGATAAACGATACGGTGGACCAGTATGGAAGTTTGATAAGGACAAGCCTACAAATCCTACAATTCAGCAACACCGTCACTTAGGTAGCACTTCAGGAATTCCTGGTATGCCAGAGAAGATTATGCTTACACAAGAAGTACAGGGTAAACTTCCAAAGGCAAACGTTGATTTAACAAAGACTGCTACGGGAATCACCGGTTCTGACATCTACGTAGAATCAACTTCAAATACGAAAGTAGCTGATGCGATTAATGACAAGATTTCTGAAACAACAGGTGGGACAATTGCACAAAATGCAGAGTTGAAAGTATTAGGGAAGACAAACACTCGATGGACAAGAGAGTTTGATTCAAATGATGCATCTTCAACTGGTAACACTGCAGTTGCTGACTCAAAAACATTATTAAACAAAGCAATTGAAAGTGATGCTACTGCTGCTTCAGACCTGTTAAATGCTCCATTAGATGGAATGCAGTATGGTCGTTATGTTGCGATTGTAAGATTATCAACAAGTAGTCTTCCTTCTAATGCGGTTGTTGAGATTTCTGCAGTTAACTCAAAGACAAACCAAGTTATTAACAAAGCTACTTTAAACGGAACAGACTTTGATACAAGTGGACAGTATAAAACATTCTACTTGATCTTCAATCATGATGGTTCTACAAAACTACGTGTTAGAAAACTAGCTACAACATCTTCTGTAAAAGTTCGTTTTGATTATGCGATTGTTGAACCAGTTCACCCAGCGGTATTTGATCGCTAAGAAAGGATGTTATGTAAATGGCAAAACGACCAGAAGGATTATCTCCTAATTTTAACTCCATCGTTTCTCCAGACGTTCCTTCCTCATTGATTTTTTCATGGACATTCATTAAAGAAAACTCTGGTGATTATCAGAAAAATGCAGAAGTAAAGGTATATAAAATGGGATCTAATACAGCCCTTATTACCTTCTCTACAGGAACAGATCAACAAGCAGACATAACATTTCATCAGGGTGTTCTTGACCTAGAGCAGACTTATGAATGGGAAGTAAAAGTAACAGCTGCTAACGACTCCACTGCTTTTAGTGGAAGAAAAAGATTTAAATTTGGACCTGTATTTTTACAGGATGGACTTGTATGGCGAGATGGACCAGACGCATATGAATACATCGGGACTCGTCAATACTTTGAGGAGATTAGAGAAAATGCTGCCTCAGTATTAGAGGATTACGTGGTAGATTCTATAGAAGAAAACGATGCCTTAGAAAAAGCTTTGGCTTTATTTACTCGTGAAACTGTTCCTAGTCGTACCGATTTTGAAAACCTCGAAAGTATTCTATGGTTAATTGCAAAAAAAGAAGATACATATCGAGATGAAATTCAAAGACTTATTGAAGATGGTCTAGGGGCTCAAGACATTCATAAGATATATACAATCTTTGACCGTCTTATTAGAATTCCACCAAGAGAACCAAGTAATGTGTACTTAACATTTGGAGGTTTTGAACCGCTTTATGTAAAAAGTGGACGTGCATATAATAATGGTAAAGAGGATTTATCTGTTGATGTTAGCTGGCAACCCTCAGATCTTAAACCAGGTACATGTACGATTAACTTTTTAAATGAACTTTCAGAAGATGTTTCGTATTATAAGGTTGAGTTAGCGGTTGGTTTCACTGATAAGGCTTGTAATTATACATTATTTTATCGAGTAGAAGATGTAGAATCATTCGGAAGAAAAATTAATATCCCAATGGATCACATTAACTTTGTGCATCTTTCTTCCTCAAAAGAAACACGTTATGTTTTACGAGTTTCTGCAGTAGATAAAAGAAAAGAGCAATCAGTGCCTTACTACAAACCCTACAAAGTGGATAATGTTCCCCTTGGTGTAGCAAGTTATAACCTACGTGTTCAACAATACGATTTATCAAATCAGTGGATTACCCAGTCTTACTACGACATTTACAACGGCCCAAATACAGCTTATGTTCATAATGTAACGGGCAATGTAGATGGTGTTTACCATTATGCTGTTCGTGTATTTGATAAAAATGGACATGTAAGTGATTGGTTTTGGATCTTAGATTATATAAAGATTGATCCGTTAAAACCTCCCGCAGCTCCAAAACCTCGTATGGCGTGGTCTGGACAACACGAACTGAATTTCGTTTGGGATGCTGTTCCTACTGCTGAGTATTATGAATATTTACCTACGTGGTGGTCAAACCCATCTATACAAAGAACGAACAACTTAGACTCACCTCATGAATGGTTAAATCCAGATACAACATATGTCGAAAAAGTAAGAGCTGTAAACCGAGCGGGCGCATCACCTTGGGCTACTGTTAGTGGTAAAACACAACCAAGACCAATTCTAGAGAAGGTTCAAAAGAATGTAGGAAGTAGAACATGGCGTACAAATTATGTCATTTTAATGCAGAGCGGTAGAGTTGTAAGAAATCCATCTGAATGGCGTTACGAGTACGATGATAGAGAAGTGTTTCATGGGGAATGGATAGAGCTTGAAAACAAAAAACAGGACGGTCTTTATGTTAAAAAAGGAACAAGATGGGGTAATAATAAATGCTTGTTCTTCCTTGATCATAATGACTGGAGACAAAAATTACAGGGAAAAGAAATCCTAGATGTTCAGTTTTATATACGTAGAAGAAATACTGAACATGGATATCCACATGATGGTCGTTTTCTTCATGTATGGGCTCACAACTATGCAGGGAAATGGGATTTACCTTCAGCATCTCAAGGACCTCAATTGTTTAATCATCAAAAAATTGAAAGAATAGACTTCAACCGAGGTGAATCTCACTGGATTTCTCTTAATAAGTCGTTTGGTGAAGGATTACGTGACGGGTGGATTAAAGGAATTGCATTCTATCACCCTGAGGCAGAGTATGGCCCATATTCTTACATGCGTTTTGATGCTTATACATTCCAATTTTACGTTAAATATCGATAGGGAGAGAGCAATCTCCCCCTTATTTTTTTAAGGTGGTGACACAGATTGGCACAGTACCAAAGAAACTTTTATTCTAGTTCATTATATGGACGACTAAAAGCATTTTATGGAGATTATCTAACAGAAGAATTTGATGCTCAAGAACCTTTTAGCTATCATATTGATGCAAAAATCCAAGCACAATTACCTTCTACGTTTTACGCAGCAACAAGCAGGGAATTTAAACGGATTGATTCAACGAAATGGACGGTATCAGGAAAAGATATTAAAACAAGAACTGCTAATACACCTGTAGAATTTGTGGCTACAGGTGATAATTTAGAAGTGCATGTGCGCCTTCAAAATGTGGGTACTCAGAACATCGAAGCAAAGCTATATAAAGAAGAATTGGTAGCAGAAGCATACCAATGGGTAGAGAAGCAAACAAAGTCAATCAATACATTATCTCTAACAAACCCTAATAAGGTAGATAAAATTGCTTTTGACTCTTACGGTTTTGGTGATTACAAAGTAATTATTAAAGCACTTGATACGACAGCAGATGCAATCATTGTGGGAGGTAAATTAAGAACAAGTGATTTTAATATTGAGATTCGTACCTCTGCCAATAAAACTACATGGTCGAAATGGGAGCCAATTACTTTAAACAAAAAACTTATTCAAGGGCAGAATTATTTATCTATAGGACAGAGCGTAACGCTTTACAAAAACGTTCGTTACGTTCAAGGAAAAATAATTTTATTAACTTCAGATAATGCAACTTCCCCTATTGTTGATAGGGTTGAGTTACGTTCAGAAGATAGTGGATTATATGACCAAAATGGTGATTACACCGTTAAAATTGATATGACACAGGTGGCAACAAGTGTTGGAAAGTCATTCAAGCATGTAGATAAGATACGTTTTATTCAGAAGCAACCAGCTGGTACTGAAATGAATATTCGTTCTTCTTCTAGTCGAGACAACATATTCTGGGGTCCAATAACAGCACCTTATCGTCAAAACACAAAGCGTCTTCGGTTAAAACGTGAGGCCACAAACCATAGTGTAACGTTAGGCCCAATTAATGAAGGAAGTAAGTTCGATTTTAGTAAGACAACTGCGCTATTAAGTTGGGATACACAAGCATTCTCCCCGAAGGATGCAAGTAATACCAAGATAACTTATATTTTCTCTAAAACAAGAACAAATCAGAAGGATCCTCGAAACCTTCTTCAAGTAATTGATAATCCAATGAATGTAAAAGATCGAGCGATTAAGTTCTCCCCTCAACCATATTTCTTAACTGTAGAAATGACACGTTCTTCAGCAAGGGGAACACCTGTAGTTGATCTTATAGATGTTTACCAAAATATTTTATACAAAGAGGTAGTCAATATAATTAATAAAGATGTATCTGCTGTAGATGGTTTAAGTACAGGTAGAAAATCACTTCAGAAAATTAGTGACTATCCATTCAAATATCCTAGTATCTCAAATCAAATTCCATTTAATCAGCAACAAATTACTGCTGCTCAGCAAAAATATGAGCTTACAGACCAAACAAGAAGACCTTCGGATGTTATGCTGTACCTTAAATCAGAGGAGAATAAAGGGTCTAGAACTGGTAAATCTACATCTGCATCTGATGAAGTAATCGCAAAAGCTATACAAAGGAAATTGGAATTTGGAGATAAAACAGGAGTCCTTATGCATTATCAATATGGTGCAGGGAAGGTTCAATATCTAAGACCTTACGAAAGAGAGTTAGATTCTACATTTACACCATTTTTATTGCCGAATCTTAAGTACCGTTATTACATTAAAAATGGATGGCCAAACGAAGTACACAAAGTCATTAATGGACAAACATTAAATGATGTAGCTGAAATGTATAACACGACGGTAAATGCAATTAAAGGAAGCAATAAGGACATTCTGCTGAATGAAGATACAACATTGGTAAAGGATCAGCTTATCACAATTCCGAACACATCCAAGAACGACGATGTTTCTCTATTATTTAAGAACGGTACAGTTTATACACAGAAATCTAGTCATAACTCAGTTTATGATAAAAATCATGGCTTAAACGTTACAGACTTTTCAAGTGAACCAATAAGTATCAAGGTTCCGAACACTCCTCCAAGAGGGTATGTAGATTGGGCATCAGAAGAAAAGATTTATACAGGTATAATTAATGCCAATGATATCCGCGGGGAGTTTGTTCGTACACAATTTAATCTTTCAACTCTTTCGGATTTTGATCGTGAATATGTAGTAGCAAATGGTGACACATGGGAAAGTATTGCTTCTAAATATGATATATACGTACAGGATTTGAGGGCAGCTAATAATTCAATTGAGGAATTAAAAGTAGGTAATACAATTATTATACCTCCAAATATTATTCTGCCAGCATTAGCTCCTGAAGCAGAATTTGAAGATGCGATGCCTTATAAGATTTCTATTATTGAAGATTCTGTTCATAAGAAGGATGGAGTTAGAATTGATGAATCCTTTGTTCCTATCGATTGGAATGGAAAACATCTTCCTCTTGAAGTTACATACAGAACATCTGAACTTCTTACAGCTGAAATGGTAAGAGGTTCAGATGCTAATGGAATGGATCCACTGCCTTTAAGTGAGGTTATCGAGATTGTCTCTTGTAAGAAAAAAAACGGAAGTGTAACATATCATATTTGGAACGACACTTTAAAAACAGGTGACTTCAAATTAAAGAGTAATTATATTGATTGGTCTCCATCTCAGGCAGGAGTATTAGAGCCTGCACCAGGGGAAGAGTACGTTGTTGTTTATAAACGTCGTGAAGTAGATAGTGTGAAAGTTCATCTAGATACAACTTATTTTGAAAAGGTGGGGACAGACATTGTATGGCGTTCACCTGAAGTGAAAGTATTTGATGGGGTCTGTACACCAACGGAAGACTTTAAGCTAGAGCTTCCTACACCTCAAACTTTTGAAGGATATGATGGAATTTATAAGAATATTAGTTACATTATAGAGGATAATGACTTGTGGGTAGAAACAAGTGTCCAAGATATTGACGGTAAGAAGTTCTTGGTAGGTACCTTGAATGGAAAAGATCCAAGCAAGAATTGGCATCCTGAAATTCAGAAAGGTTACTACTATCTAAAAGAACAAGAGCATTATCTATATTCTGAGCCATTAAAAACAGTATTAGCTGAAAAAGAATTGCCGACAGCTGATGGTATCGAGTATGTTAAGGGGCCAACTGGAATGGGGGCAATGTTATTACCTGCTAGTAGCAACATAGTTAGAGATTCTGTATTTGTGAACGATGATTGGCAAAGGTCTAAAGTCTTTAATGCCACATCATTCTAAATGAGTTAGGGAGAGGAGAGATTCCTCTCCTTTTCTTATGGACATTAATAAGAAGTAAAGGTTAGATTGTCAAAAGAAATCAATAAAAAGGTGGTGCAGAAATGTTCACTAATCCGGGAACAATTATTAAACACGCTACAATTCCAAACGCGATTACGTTCCAAAGTGCAGGGTATGTTTCTATTTCAAATGAACTCTATGAAGATAGTAAAGTAATATTCTCGTTTTCCAAGCCGACGGAAAAGGTAGCATTAATCCCTAAATATTTAAGTGATGGAAACTATTTATTTACTTCTTTAGATAAAGAAAACAAGTTACATATAGGCGGAATTGTAAAAGATTCTGAGAAGATTTATGGAGTCGTAGATGTAAAGGATAATATTTTGAATTCTAACATTTTAACAATCTCTTCTAATGGATCTCATTTTACAGTTGACCTAAACAATAAAACGGTATTTAAATTTGAATCTGCTTTATTTGTAAATGGCCAAGTTCGTGTATGTGGTGAAGTAGGAGAAATCTTTTATTCTTGTGAAATACAAGAACCCCAATCTACTGCATGGAAAAGTAATGCAGAAAGTGGGGGAGTAGAGGTTAAGACGATTAAAATAGGAGATCACGAGTACATAAAGCTCTTAGGCTCTACTACTAAGAAAGCAACGTTCTCTCAATCTATTTCTTTACTTGCAAAAGACCATACACTTTCATTCAATGCTCAAGGAAATGGTGAGTGTTTAATTAAATCCGGGGAGACAATTTTAAAACAGATTGACATCTCACAAGGAGATTTGTCTTATATCTCGCAATCTTTTAATTTATTAACCCCGCAAACAATTACCTTAGTATTCCAAACAGACGAAATTCTTATTGTAGGAAAACATCAATTAGAAGACCGAGTTGATTCTACACCGTATATACCGAATTCTAGTATTACTGATTCAGTAGTTCGTAAGGGGTCATCATTAAAGTTCCCAGTAAAGAGCTTGTTTGATAAAAAAGCAGGGAGTATCTATTTAAAATTAACTACAAAAAACCGTATCGATAGAGACCAAACTCTTTTCCGCTCAGATACAAATGAACTATCTCTTGCAGTGCGTGGAACTAATTTATCCTATACTGTTGGTGCAAGTTCAATTACTATCCCTAAAACACTCGAAAGAAGTACGTCATATGAATTCCTTTGTAGTTGGAATGATGAAGGTATTGAGTTAACTATTAATGGTGAAAATGCGAAAGCTTTAAATACAGGGCTTTTACTTACAACTCCTCAAGAATTGATTTTTGCAAATGAAGAAACACCTATTCAGGAAGAAGTTATCTTAGAAGAGTGGGCACTGTTCAATAACAAATTACCAGATGCTTCTAATATTAAAACGCAGCTACCTTTTGCAGTTATGCAATCTTTATTTGATGGAGGAATTAGTGGCCAGAATGTTACTTGGTCTGAAATCCCTGTAGCGCCAATTGATCATTCACCGATCCTGGTTCAAAAAGAAAATGGAGACACGTTGCAAAAAGTTTCATTCTTTAATCATGAAACAGGAGCATATCAAACGTGGAATCAAGAACCATTCAAGTATGACGGCAAAAGTGATTACGTTGAGGTTGCTTACAATAACCTTGATGAGAAATTTAGAGATATTGCTATCCATACAGAGGATGGAGAAAAAATAGGTGAGCCTTACAGAATAGATGGTAAGAGGTTTTATTTCTCTTTCCACACAAATAGAAAGGCAGTATTAAAAAACAAAACCCTCTATGCAACGTATCAAGTAAACGATACCTACACAGTTGATTACAATATCAAAGCTGTTGATGGTTATCGAATTGATTTCGCTAAACACGATGGTGGGAAAAGAATTGTGTATCAAGAAGGAAACCGTTATGGTGAACCGAGGAAACTAGCAACAATGATTGATATGAATCCAATTCAAAATCAAAATCATGAAGGGTTCTTATATATTACGAACACAATAAATAAGACAGATAGCTTTAGAATCACAGCTACACCAGATCGATTACATGCAGATGGAGCAAGTTTCTCAACACTTATTATTGAACCGCTTGATTATGAAGGAAACTTTTTATCTCACTCTAATCTAGAAATTATTGCTTCTAAAGGATTCATTTCTAGACATATCTCAAGGGATGCAGTTGAGGCACAAAAACGTTCGGGACAGTATCTATATCAATACCATGCTCCATATATCCAAGCAAAGCGTATAGGTGAGATTATAGAGGATTATATTTGGATTACAGACAAAGATAACAATATTGGTGTTTGCTATAAGATGCTGTTGAGTCCTGTTTCAAAGCCAGATAAAGTTCAATTAACTCAAGATGAAAAGAACTTATTAACTACAAAAACAAAAATCATTAACTACCTCCTTATGTATGAAGGAGTAGAGAGATATGAAGATGAGGAGCTTTTCACTATTTTAGATTTTAACCAAGACGGTCGCGTTACAATGGACGAGATTTTAGTCCTAGAAACGAATCAGAAAGATAATGAATTGATTGTTATCTTAAACAAGTTAAAAGAATGGGAGGATACAAAACATGCAGATGCAACCTCATAAAGATCTTGTTCGCAGTGGTCATAGAAACCGAGGGTACGCTATTCGTATTGGTAATAAGGTTCCTAAGAATAGTGCAAACCTTGCATATGTACAATCAAAATCTGTATCACCCGAGGAGAACATCTTATTAGAGGATGTTTCTTCTCAAATTCAAGAAAACGGATTATCTAATTTCATAGAAAGAGATTATATGGTTTATCCAAATCATAATTTCTTATTAGAAACTGAATCCGGACAAGCTATTTTTCCTACTGATGCAGTCTATGTAACGGATGAATTTACTATTCGTAAAAATCGTCAAGATACTCCAAAACCGGTATTCTATCAAATGGAGTTGAAAGGACGTTTTGATGCAAGAACTGCTCAAGTTATTCCTTATCTAGGCGGCTTCTCTTCTGAGACTGAACAAGAGGCTATACCCTTAGAAGAAGTTGTGACAGACAAAAGAAATGACTTAATTTATGTAGGTAATAGTATACGCATAGAAGCAAACGGTGGACCGTTACAGGACAGTGATGTGTTTAAGGTTCAATTAATTCGTGAAGACAACTTTGTATACCGTATTGTTGTATTTACAAATTTCCGTAACAACAAAGATGTTACATACAAAGTAGTCTATCCTAATTACAAAAATGACGGTAAAGAGAGCGAATTAAAGGAAGAAGTCCTAAACGCATATCCATTCTTCGAACAAGTAACAATGGACAAATTTAAAGATACTGTTTCTGAAATGGAATCAAATCCGGATAAATACAAACATTTGAAAGTCTATGCAATTGAGGAGAAGGGGAATGATTTTTCTTTCTATGCAACATCTGATGTTATGATTGCAAACTATCAAACTCGAACACCTCAACTATTTAAACATCGCGTCGAAGCAAAATTGAAAACCAAATTAAGTGAAACAAACCCAGGTAAGATGAACATTGGATTTAGTTTTGTTCAATCGGTAGTTAATGTTGAAAATTTATCTTCTATTGGTAAAACAATCAATGAGCACCTGTCGCTTCCAAAATATATAGAATTACAAAATCCGCATCCAACAGAAGTAGATCTTTTGAAAAAAGATGTTCGATATTGGGCAGTTAACCTTGATATGCCAGATCACCATTATGAGGATTATGATTTACTCGTTATAACTGGTTACGGTAAAGCCGACTTATCTATGTTTAAAGACAAGTTTGAGCATTACTTAAAAAATGGCGGTACGATTTGGATAGATAATGCTGGCAGTGGAATTAATATTCTTGATTTCAAAACGAGCAAAGGGAATACATTTATTTCTGATATCGGGTTTTCGTCAAGTAGCAATGAATTTGGAGTTAAGGAAATTAAAAAAGACTCTCCATACATTAGTCGCTTGCTACCAATTCAAAACGTTGGAGCTTTAGGCTATGCGGACATTTCTCCGGCTATCCTATTTGGACAAGATGAGGAAAGTACCCAGTGGGATACAATTGTAAAACATTTAAATGGTGGCCCTTCAATTATTAAGAAAACACTGTTTGATAAAGGTACTGTTCTTGTTTCTAACTGTGGAATATTCAGAGCATTTTACCACAACCAAAAAGAAAGTGTAAACCTTGTTTTAAACTCGATCCTTTATCATTCAGAAGAACAATGGGTGTTTACTCCTTGGAGAAATGACTTCGTATATCACCGAGATAATTTATTTGCTCAGGAATACAAAGTGAACAATACGGATGTTTATATTAATGACAGAAGTGATTACAATGCAAATCAAATTGTCGCAAAAAAAATCCTTTATAAGAACTGTAAAGAATACGTGAAAATCTACTGCAAACCTTGGTTCTATAATGCTACAGGAGTGTATGAACATGCTGTAGATGGTGATAAATCAATTCCAATTAACAACAGTGGATTTGAAAGTGGTCAAGTAGATTCAGGTGGACAGCCTATTACTTCTTGGACAACTGATACAGTAAATGCAATCCCTTCATGGAATACAAAGAAGTTAGCTGGTCAAACAGTTACATTCACACATGATTCCACAAAAAGCTTATTCGGTGTTCGTCAGGTATCCTTAGACTCATCAAACGGAACAACAGGAGCTCATGTCTTTTGGGAAAGTGAAGATATCTATTTATCTATTGATGATTACAAGGTGAATGCATGGGCAAAAATTGATCAAGTACGAGGGATTACAACAGATGGTGTGAAAATCGGTATTTATAACTTACAGGGTGAAAAAATTTCTTCTTCTATTTCTATTACAGGGAAAAAAGATTGGGTTAAGTTAGAAACGAATTTCCACATCGATAAACCCCAAAAAATTAAGATTCGTTTAGGCTTTGTAGATGGAAATGGTTTTGGTAAAGCAAGCTTTGATGATGTTACATTAGATACAATCGGAGCAGTTAGAGGTGTTGCACAGAATGAAGGAGAGAAAACTCTCTATGCATTCAGTATTAAACCGAATGCTACAACGATTGATATTGAAGCAGAAGGCTTTGAAAATGCAGACATCACTAGAGCTACACCGGAAATTCCATTCACATATACGATTATGCCATTTATTCATCAGTGGATTTCCTTCGGAGTAGACCCAGGAACAGGACTAGAGTTTGGTCGTTATGAGCGAATGTATGGACCACCAGTTGCTTATTCTAAATCAATTCGTAAAACAGAAGGATTAAAGAATCTAGGCTACTTACATACGCTACTTCCTCCAGTACCAAGTGGGAAAGAGTGGTATGACAAGAACAAAATTTTCTACAAGATTTCACTTGGTTCAGAAAACTTAGAGGAAAACAATTTAGTTAACCTAAAACTGTTTGATCGTAAAACAGGCGTGGAATGGTTCTACAGTGGAGATCTTGTTATTGGCCATAAAGATATTTTTTGGGCAACAGACAAACCAAGTTTTGTTCTTCATGCTGAAACTGGATTTGAAACAATAAGAGCTTCTAAGCGAAACTTTGGATTGAAGTTAATTGATGACCGTCGTATCTATAGTGAACTTCCTCAAACAAAGGATGCTAAAGAGAACTGGTATTTAAGAATTCATAACGGACAATTCATTAAGGATGACCTTGGATATAAAGAGTGGTCAGAGATGCATGCTAGTAATAATCTTGCTGTAATGAATCAATACAAAGAACGAGTTATGAAAAAAGAGAAGTATCAAGTCAACGAATACGCTTCTCAAATTTTTAATCCTTCTATCGGAATTATGACAGTAGAGAACGAGATGGAGTACATTACTCCTTCTACAGTAAAAGTACCTCACAATAATCTGTATGTAAGCCAAGGCTCTGTAAAAAAAGAACAGCTTTTAGTTGAGGGCTTAGCGAATTCTGCAGGAACATTGTTCCGAGCTAAACAAAAAAACTGGATTCGTAACGATAAGGTTCACATCTTTATAGATGCTGCAAACAATGGAAACATCGTGGAGATTTTCGAAGAGTATCCATTCGAGATTAATCATGACGAGGGTACTGTTTTCTTCCCAGGTAGAAATATAACTGGTAAAGTGTACGCTACTTATGAACATCGTAACTTCCGCCTTTATAAGCGAATCTACAAAAATACAAAAATGTCTAACGACTTATTGGAAAATAAACGTATCGATCCGGTTACGAAAGAAGTAATCATGTATGGTTCAAAAGAAAATTGGTTAATCCAACCAGTGCCAGTTCTAAAAACTACTAAAGGTAAGGCAACATCAGCTAATACAATTCCTGCTACAAATTATCGAATCGATTATGAAAAAGGGAAAGTGGTCTTTAAATTTGAACCAGTTGGGCCTGTTTATGCAGACTATGGTTATTTTGAAAACAAAGAGCTAGCAGCAAATGATTATGATATCCAAAACGGAATCTTCTTCTTAAGGGAAAACATTTCGTTTAAAGATAATTTGTTTGCTAAGTATTCTTATTTTGATAACTTCTACGAATACAAGGGCTTCTATAGTGAAACACTTCGAACATTCCTTCATTTAGACCTCAACCCATCAGTAGGACATTACTCAACTCTTCCGATGACTACTTATGTGAATGGTGTTCAAAAGGTAGAGTACAAGAAAGTTCCATCTTCAAAGCTTCTCAATAAGCTTATCCATATTTACATTGTTCCTGATTCTGAAAACGGAGACTCAATTCGTCACTGTTTCAGTAGGGAAGAGTGGAGAAGCATTCAGCAGTCAAACCCTATGTATCTTCTACTTGCTAAAGTCCAAGTAAGAGAGCATACGAGTGTTAAAGATGTAGTTGTTATGGATGCACGTACTCGTGGTGGTGGCATTTCTGAATCGCTATCAACTAAGACAATTGATGAGAGAGTGCAAGGAAGACAGCGTTATTGGGACATTGGTAATTGGGATGGAAAAGCCTTCTACCGAAATGGCGTCCTAATTGTCACCCTTCCTAAATCCATATTAACCGAATACGGTGGTAACTTATCAGAAGAATATGCCAAAGAAGTTATTGATAAGTATGTTGCTTTTGGAACGCACTGCATTATTGAATGGGAGTGATTGGTTTGAATTATCCATTAGGAGTATTCCAGTATTACGACAAGGATACTAATACAACCCACGTACAGTGGAGTTATGTTGATGATCCAAATCTTATCCATTTCGAAGTTGAAATCTATGATCAAAACTTACGCAAATGGGTGAAGTGTGATGGGCGAAATGGAATTATAGAAAAGCAACCGAAAATAGGAAGTAATTATTAATCAATGGGGCGGATAATTCCGTCCCGTTTTTATGGCAAAAGTAATTTGTAATGGTTATAAAAGAAACATACTAAAGACAAAGTAGGTGAATGTATGAAAAAGGAATTAATTTTCCCAGTGCCTTATTCTGAGTTTGTCCGTAAGAAGGATGCACAGTATGACGGAGATCCCAATGGAGATTACGTCATGTCTGAAGATGTTAATGAACTTCAGGAATCTATTGAACGAATAGAACGTGTCATTAACTTTAAGGAACTAGGAAGCACAGTTTCAAATGAGCTTAATAAAAAAGTAGATAAGGCAACCATATCTGATTTTGGTAGCCCGTTATTCGTTGGTTATAGAGGTGCATCTATTAACACGTATGATTCTATCGAAAAACGAATCAATGCCTTTAGTTACATTCCCCATGTCATGATTAATAAAGAAGAATCTACTAACTTTAATTTCTTTGTAGATGAAATTAAGAAGAGTGGAACGATGCTATATGGTATTATCAACTATCCTAATGTTGTTTTAAATAACATTGAGGCTGATATAACATGGTTCGAATCTAAAGGTTTTCATGGAGTGTTACTATCTAGTTTTGGATTTGAAAGTGGATGGAACAGATCGCAACAAAACCAAATTCTTCAATATATTCATGAAAGAGGAATGGCAGCAGTTATCACTGGTGAAATAGAAACCACATTATTTAATAAGCCTCATAAAAACAACCCTCAACAAGTAGACCTTAAAACATTAAAAGACGACATCTATCTGGCGCAGGATGTTTTTGTTTTAAATGGTGCTAAAAATAATTCCACGGTAATTCCTTCCGTTGTTTTCAATTTAAACAAAGCTCAAAAAGAAAGAGGAATTCAGATTTTCGTTGAAGATACAGCAGATGCAAGTAACGATAACAACAAGCTTTATCTATACGGGAAAATGTTATCTACACTGTACAACTTAGATGGATACAGTCTCGTTCCTCAGAGTCGATATGCTTTAAATGAAAAGGTAGAAAGATATCTTCATGGATTTGAGTTAGGGAAATGGAAAGCGCAGAATCCAGTCTACGTAGAAGAAGCAACTGCTACATCACGTTCTTTCTCTAAAGGAAGTCTTGTATTCGATAAAGTAAAAAACGAATGCTACATAAAAGGGGTAGGGTTAAATCCTTCAATCTACACATGGCAAGATAAACAAATCCCTGGTAGTGCAATTGATTTCGCAAGTGCCATTTATGGTTCTGAAGGTATTGAAACTCTTGTTGATGCAATTAATGACAATAATCATCTAATTCACTATTCTAAAATTGCTGGATTAACTGGAAGCGGTGCAACTCCGGATTCAATCAAGGATACTGTTATTAGGGCAATCAACAACTCACCTGCTGCTGTATCTAAGAATGGTCCTGGTGGTTATGATGCAATAGCAGGAAACAACTTTTTACATGGTGGCGTTATTGACTACATTGACGCAGGATCTATTAAATCAGGGGTACTGAACATTGAAGCAATCAAGACCAATATCATTGAAGCAATTAATGCTTATATTGGTACAGCTAAAATCAATACAGCTGTTATTGGTGAGTTATCTGCAGAGCACATTGCAGCAAATGTTATCGATGCAATCAATATTTATGCTTCAAACATTTCTGCTGGACAAGCAAAAATTAATAATGCAGTTATTGGTGAACTATCAGCAGATAAAATCAAGGGGGCAGTTATTGAAGCTGTTAACTTGTATGCAGGGGAAGCTGTAATTGATTCAGCAAAGATCGGACAACTTGATGCAGACCATATTAAGGCAGCTGTAATTGAAGCAATTAACGCGTCCATTGAAACTGCTGTAATTGACTCTGCAAAGATTGGTACGTTAACTGCAAGTCATATTAAAGGTATGGTTGTTGAAGCTATTAACCTTTATGCAGGACAAGCTAAAATCGATGCTGCACAAATTGGTGCTTTAAAAGCTGAAAACATTTCAGCCGGATTAATTGAAGCTTTAGAAATCTCAGCAGGTAGTGCGGACTTCGATAGATTACAAGCTTCTGTAATTGAAGCAATTAACGCAAGTATCAAACATGCTTTTATTGATGGGGCGATTATTGGTGAAGGTACAGTTGACTCTGCTCAAATTGCTGACGGTAGTATCACAGATGCAAAGATTGTTAGCTTAGTAGCTAATAAGATTGTTGCAGGTACTATTGATACTGGGCAAGTTACCCTACAAGGAACAAATGGTCATTTAAGAATTACAGGTAATAGATTACAAGTTTTTGATAATCAAGAAACACCTGTTGAGCGTGTATCTATTGGTGATGTTAATGCTGATGGATCCCTTTATGGGTTACGTGTTCGTGGTGCTGATGGAGTAACTGTTCTGTACGATGAAAAGGGTGTTTACTCAGAAGGTATTACAGACGGGGCCATTACGAATCCGAAAATCCAAAAAGGAGCAGTTGATGGTGGAAAACACATTGCAGCCAATACAGTAACCGCTGATAAGTTGGTAGCGGAATCTATTACAGCAAGAGAGTTAGCAGCGAAATCTGTTAATGCTAATCACTTACAAGCAAACTCTATTGTTGCAGGTAGTGGAGTTATTGGGAAAGGTGCTATTGGTGAAGCTGAAATCGCACAAGCTAGTATCACAGATGCTCATATCAAAACATTAAGTGCCAACAAAGTAACTGCTGGTTCTATTCAGATGACGAGTAGAAACTTAGTATCCAATGCAACATTTAGAAAAGGAAAAATAGATTGGACTCTCGATTCAAACTTTAGCACTTCTGAAGTAAGTGAAATTGTTCGTTTAAATACCACAAATAGCCTTCACTTATTTACCACTGGAAAACCTCTGCAAAATTCAAGTGCATATTCTAAGTTTATTCCCGCAAGTGTAGGAGAAAACTACTCTGCTTCTGTATATGTCCTCACAAAAAACCTCTCCGCTTATGATGGTGGACAACCTAGAGTCGAAATCGAATACTACAATGAATCCGCTCGTATCACATCAAAAATAACCACTTCTATATTAACAGGAAATAATATATGGCAACGTATTAGTGTTACAGAAACTGCTCCTGCAGGAACGACAAGAGTTCGTTTACGAATCTATCATCCTAAAAACGGAGATTCTTATTTCTGTAGACCAATGCTCCAAAAAGGAAACATCGTAACTGAGTGGACTGGTGACGGTTCATTTATGACTGAAGATGGTTTCTATACAGGAGAATTACATGCGGAACAGATAACTACTGGAAGGATTAAAGCTGGTATGGTTCAGATTGGACCAGGTACACAGTTTGAACCAGGTTATAGCCCCGGTGAGCTTCTTCAAGAAATAGAAAAACGAACTCCTTATCGTGTAGAAATAATAAGTACAAATGGAATGTTCTTTAAACAAGGTGTTGTTTCAACGACATTAAAGGCTCAGGTGTACAAAGGTTCTACTGACGTAACAAGCCAATTACAAAACAATCAGTTTCTATGGAGAAGAGTAGATAAAGATGGTAATGAGGATATTCCTTGGAATCAAGCACATGCAGGATTAAAAGAAGTGCCAATTACCAGACAGGATTTAAAACAAAGAGCAACATTTCTATGTGAGATTATTAATAATTAGGTGTTGCGATTCCATAAAGTAATAGATTACTTTGATTGGGTAAAACAAAGTAGTCTATTACTTTTTTTAATAAAACATAAAACAGAAAGAAGGGAAGAATATGGAAGTATTAGCAACTGGGCACATATCACTGGTTGATATTAACGATGCGATTGTATCAGATGTACCGCCCGCTGACCCTTCATTAGGAGCACTTTGGATTGACACAACTAAAGATCCTAATACATTAAGTAGTTGGGACGGGACTAATTGGGTTGAACAATCATTATCTATTTCCTCATTAGATCCATCATTTTATCAAGACGTAGAAAAACTAAAAGATTTTGCTGATAAAGCAGGAAGTGACGGTATCATTTCTTCAGGCGAAAAAGCAAATATTAAATTAATTCTAATGGAAATCACAGGTGATGTTCTTTCTGGACAAACTCTTCCTACTCTTGAAACGATTGATAAGGCAAAGGGCGGACAAGTTTATTTAGCAAGAGCAGAAGCTAGAGCTTCAGGTATTCCAATAACTCATGCGGATTATACAGCTTTTGAAACAGCCTACATTGATTTAAAAACATATTTAGAGTCATTAACTCCGAGACCTTGGTTAACAGGGGATACACCAATTGATCCTGTTACATGGACAGCTAAATGGGATGCTTATTATGAAAAGCTTTCAAGATTAGCAGTTGCAACATCTACATATCTAGCAAATAGTATTAGACCAGGAGAAGACTACAACGGTGTTACTATCAATACTGATAAAGGTATTGTCGTTTTAAGAGGTGATGGTCTTTTTAGAACAATCCTGAATGCAACTGAAGGTATTTCTATTGAGAAGAACAATGCAGGTACATGGAACAAGATGTTCTATACAAACCTAGACGGTAAAATCTATGCAAACGGATTAGTTATTAGTTCTGATTCTAAAATAGCCGGAACAGATGCAAGCACAATCAAAGATAATGCTGCAGCTGGTAAAGCAGGTATTGATGATCTAACAAATGACTTAAAGGTTACTCCGTCAGAGAAAACAACACTAAGTAGAGAATGGGAAGCCATTAAAGCAGAATACGCACAAGTTTTAGCACAAGCAACTGCTCTTGGTGTTACAACTTCTACTTATACGACATCTTATACAAACCTAGATGGCGTTACTCCGAAAATAGCAGCCGAAGTATTAGCTACTATGACAACCACTTATACATTCGCTTCCGCATCTGCGAGAGATGCATTTAGAACAAAGATAAGCTCTTATTTTGCCGAGTCTGAAAAGATTAAGAAAGCAATCAATGACTCAATCAATAAATCAGCAAGCGATGCAAATAGCAAGTTTACTAATCTTCAAATTGGTGGTCGAAATTTAATTATCGAAAATAGTGATATAAGAACGTTGCCTCCAAGAAATAATGGAGATGCAGCCGACAACTACAACTACGAAAGATTTTATGTTGATATGGAATTAAATAAAGAGTACACAGTATCAGCTAAAGTTGAATTTACTACTCAAGAACCGGATACTGATACTCATATTTCCATATACCCTTATCCTGAAGGTAGCGACACGTTCGTTCCAATTATTGATGGTAAAGTTGTCTTTACATTTACTAAGAAATCTGCAAATACAAATAGTGTATTAATGTATGCAGGTAAGGCAGGGAGTACAAGAAGTAAGGGAGTTATCTTTAGGGAGATCCAAATCGAACAGGGAAATAAAGCTACGGCTTATCGATTGGCTCCAGAAGCTGTAGACAAAATGATTAACAGTATTTCATTCGGCGTCAGAAATCTAATAGACAACAGTCAGCTTTTTGGCATGCAATCAAACCATGCTACGAATTACCCAATAGATGTGACAGAGACATTAGAAGGAAATACTAAGTTTTTAAGAGTAAAAAATTCTAAAAAAGGAACAGATACTGTCACGTTTAGTGTATACAATTCAATTCTATTCACAGATATTCCAGAAAATCTTGCAGGTAAAGAGATTACGGTATCTCATAAAGTAAGGGCATCTAAGAATGTCGATATGACTTTGATGGCACTAGTCTTTAAAACTACTGGAACGCCTGACTTCAAATTCCTAGACTATGGGAAAATATATAATATCACAACTGAATGGCAAACAGTTTACTCAACTGTAACTCTACCAAGTGATTTATCTCAGTATGGTGGAATTAGATATATTATTTCCAGTCCAACAACACCACAACCTGATTTATATGTTGATTATAGAGAGTGGAAATTAGAATATGGAAATAGAGCTACCGACTGGACTCCAAGTACAGGAGATATTGACAAGTTAATTACTGATGTTGACAAGAAAGCCGAAGCGAGTAAGAGTGCTATTGCTGATATGACAAGTGATATGAAGATCACTCCTCTAGAAAAAAGTCAATTAAGTCGTGATTGGGAAGCTATCAAGGCAGAATACCCTCAAGTTTTAGCCTTAGCTCAATCCGCTGGTGTTTCTACATCTGCATATACAACCGCTTATACAAATTTAGATGGGACATCTCCAAAAATTGCTTCAGAAATTTTAGCAAAAATGAGCACAACATATTCATTTGCTTCAGCTGCTGCTAGGGACTTATTCAAAACACAGATGAACGTTTACTTTAGTGAATCTGAAAAAATCAAGAAAGCGATTAGTGATGTAATTAATAACTCAGCAAATACAGCTAATGATAAAATCGACAATTTAAAAGTCGGTGGACAAAACATCGTTAGAAAAAAACAAATAGTTCCTATTAATGCAGCATCTTCATCATTTGATGATTCTACAAATACATGGACTCTTACAATTAATGATGGTGCTGGTGGAACATGGGGAGCAGGCGTGCGAATCACTGAAAAATTTTCTGTTATCCCTATTGGGAGTTGGTACACAGTTAGCTTCGACGTGTATTCACCTGTTGATATCACATGGAATAATGACACTAACAACTTCCCTGTTGGTACAATATCTGGAACGAATGACAACGATGAAGTTGCATTAAGAAAGAATTCAGGTAGAAACATAAAAGCAAATACATGGACAAAATGTTGGTTCTCTTATAAAAACAAAGATAGTTCAACTACAGAGTTATATGACCAATCTAATATTGGGATAGTTAATAACACTGGTGCTCCCCTTACATTTAAAATCAGAAATGTAAAAGGGGAGTTGGGTAGTGTCGCTACTGATTTCTCTATATCCCAAGCTGACATTGATGATTCAATTGCTAAGGTACAGGATAATCTTGATAAGCTTTCTGTAGGTGGTAAAAACCTGCTATTAGAATCTAATACGGATTACTCAACAACAGATTATCTTATTAAGATGTATAACTTATCAGAGGATTGGATTGTGGGACAAGAGTACACATTTGTTATTAAAGGTACTGTTCCGGCTGGTCAAAAGTTCGGTATTTGGATGAATGGTGGTTCCGATATTATTGGACATATCACAACAACATATGTAAGTGGCGTAACTTACCTAACATTTAAAGCAATAGCCCCCAAAACCGGACACGTAAGAACATTGAGTTTATATAATTATCCTCAAAACACAACACTATCTACTGTAGATTGGGTTGCTCTATACAAAGGGAATAAACCAATGGACTGGTCTCCTGCTCCGGAAGATATTGAAAATACAATTCTCGGACAACTTAACAGTGGTAATAATTTACTTAGAAACTCTGGAGACTTTAGAAATCTAAATGGTTGGGTATTAAATGGTGGTACATCCCTAAACATTGTCCAAAAGGATGGTTTCTCTGTATTAGAAGCAGTCGGTTCTATTGCTTCTACTAATACAGTTAATGTCCCTGTAATTAAAGCAGGAACAGAGTATGTATACACTACAGAAATTATGTTTAGTGAAGATACAACAATAGCTAGTACAACTCCAATGCACTTTTGGTTCTTTGATACAGGCGGAAATAACAATGCAATAGAAAGAAATGCATTGATTTCTAGTGAGACTGTTGCTAAGGCAAACACTTGGACACGAATCTCGATACTCTTCAAGACGAAACCTACTATCAGTTCAGCAGCTTATTTCAAAGTCTTTATCTATGGTGCTCAATTAACAGCTACTAACAAGTACTGGGTTAAAAATGTTATGTTTTCTGAGGCTAACCGAATTGTTAACTGGTCTCCATCGACTCTTGATGTTTCAGATATGATCACAGACATACAAGTTGGTGGAAACAATATAATTCCAAACTCTTTATTCAAAACAATGGGTAAATGGAGAGGCTTCGGTACTGCTGGTGGAACAAAAACGGCAGGTGTAGATGTTGACCTAGCAGGATTCGGAACTGGTTTTCAATTTGAATCAGTCGTAAATGGTGAATATGGTCTTGCATTAGACAGTGTTAAAGTAACTATAGGAGAAACCTACACACTTTCAGCTTGGTTTAAATTAACTAAAACTGGTGTCATTAAGATGCAAGAAGGTAACTCGAATGTAAAATGGACATATACAAAATCCCAACCGGAAGTAGGTAAGTGGGTTCGTGTAGTTCATACATTCGTTGCAAAAGACAGTACATTAAGTGTCTATGCTGGGGCAGATTCATCATCAGTAGCAACTGCAGGATTCGTTACTGGATTCCAATTAGAAAGAGGGAATAAGGTAACAGACTGGAGCTTAGCTACTCAAGACATTAATGATTTAATCGATGCAGCAAATAAAAGATACGATGATATGAAGATCGGCGGCACTCAAATGCTGACTGGAACAGACTTTAAAGATGCTTCTGGTTGGAGCCGTTGGGGAAGTATTGGATCTGTTGGTCATTATGTGCAAACGCAATTGCCGACAGGAAAAGCATTATTTATGGAAACGAGAAACGGAACTACTCAGTTACCTGTTCCTTTAGATACTAAAATCGGGATGGCAAGTGATGGAAGAAAGTTTGCAGTTAAAAGCGGACGAGAGTATACACTTTCTATGAACGTTGCAACAAGCGAATTGGGTGACTTACTAGATTACATGTATTTAATGTATACGGTAGAAGGAGGTAACCGTCGTTTAGGTGATATCAAAACAACTGATTTCCCTAAGTTTGCTCCAATCGCAACAGGAAGTGCCACAAATTATTATAGTGTTAAGCTAACATTTAAAGCCGATCGTGACGACGACAATGCGTATATCTTAATTGGTGGTAGTACAAAACGAGAAATGACAGGTTCTAATGGTTATGCATGGATTCGTGTTAACTCATTAAAAATCGAAGAGGGGAACGTTGCTACATCTTGGGAGTTAGCTCCAGCAGATATCGATAAAGCTATTTCTGATACGGATAAAAAAGCTCAAGACGCAGCAAATAATGCAAACAATGCATTGAAACAGGGACAAGTAGTTGTAAACTCAACATTCTCCAACTGGACTCAGGCCTTCCCTGCTGGACTTGGTTCATGGACTAGTTCAAGCGTTTCAAAGGAGACAACTCTAACAAGAACTGGAAGCGCAATGAGATTTGATGTTCCAACAGATACTGCACAAATAGGAGCACAAATTACAACAGGATACTTTATCCCAAACCTTCCAAATAACAAGTACTATGTAGTTGAGTTAGACTTTATGTTAGTTAGTGGTTCAATAACAGGAGCGTGTGTCTTATTAGATTGGAATGGAATGAGTCCTTCTAGGGCATCAATTCATCTTTCAGATGTAGTATCTGCTCCAACATTAGGTAAGTGGTATACGGTTCGAGCAGTTATGAAAAGACCAACAGACAATCTATCTGGCTATTCAGCTATGTCTGGTTATTTACTTGCTAACTACTCTGGTTCTACAACAAACAAAGTTAAGAACATTGTCTTTGACAGACTTGTGTTTAGAGAACCTACACAACAAGAAATAGATGCTTATGAAATCACTACTATTGAAAACGGAGTAACTGTTATTGATGGTGGCAAACTTAAAACTAACTCTGTAAAAGCGGAATCAGTCGATGCAAGACGTTTAAGAGTAACAAACAATAGTGGTACTGTTACTTTAGAAATTACCAACACAGGGGAAGTAACTGTTAATGGTACAGTTTATATTAATAGTAGCTCAATGTTTGCCGATGGTTATGACCCATCAAAAACAGATGGTGGACGTAATATTGTTTTAAACTCTCGCTTCTCTACTGCAGATGCAACAAGTTGGACAACCTGGGGATCTCCTTCTGTAAAACAGGTAGAAGATATTACAGACTTGCCTGGTTTTGATAAAGCAGTTAAATTTACAACAACAGGAGCAAACCAAGGATTATACCAAACGCTTTCTGTTGAAAGTGGTAAAAAATATACTGCTTCTTGCTATGTGAAATCTTCATCTGGGCAAGGAATTATCCAAGTGAATGATGGTGCATCAGGTTATCCAGGCGCAACTATGGATCCAGGTGATGCGGGTAAAAATAAATGGGTCAAGTTGTACTTTACCTTTACCGCAAAAGGAAACACCGCACAGGTATACATCGGTAGAAGTGGTGGAGGTACAAATGGAACCTATTGGTTTACTGGTGTTAAGTTAGAAGAAGGATCAAAGTTGACAGCTTGGAATCCTGCTAATGAAGATATTGATGGATTAATCGGAAAAGTAGTAACTCCAAATGGAGACATTAAAGCACTTGATATTGCTTCTTCTATGTCTGTCACACCAGGAGCTATTGATGTAGTAAGTAAAAATATCAACTTAAAAGGTAAAGTAACCTTCTCTGATTTTGCTTCTGGATGGGCACTTGATTCAAAAGGAAACAAGATTAGTAACTCTGACCAACCGGGTTATGACCCTGCAAAGCCGCTTTATCTAGATATGGATGGGAACTACAGACCTTTATCAGATGAAAAGAATTTCATGTCGAACCTATTTACTAAAGACGACACAAATGGAGTTACGGTTATTGACGGTAACTACATTAAAACAGGAACAATTCAAGCAAAATACGCCAACTTTAGAGATGTCCAAGTATACAATGATTCAGGTCAACAGACCTTCCATATTGATACAAATGGTAACCTATCTACATCTGGTACCTCTCAATCTATTGGATATGAAAGACAGAAAAAAGGTTGGAAGATTGATGCCGATGGTTCTGCTGAATTCAATGCTGCTACTTTCCGTGGAGATATTGAATTAGGGTACTACAATGCACCAACAGATTCTTTTATTGTTACTGGTGGATTATTAAGTAGTATTGGCGGAACTGGTAAAGATTTAAGGTTCTGGGCAGGCCCCAATAAATCTACTGCTCCATTCAAAGTATTCTCAGATGGTACTTTAGAAGCGACTAAAGGATACTTCACAGGAACATTCTCTGGTGAAGTAGTGGTAGGAAATATCTCAATTCAAGATAGTAATTTAATAAAAGGTGATGCAAAAATCATCCTTACTGATGATTCAAAGATTCAGAAAGTTGTTCTTGGAGAATCAGCAGTAGAATTAAATACAAAAACGACTTTCGGTAACTTCTTAACGATAGATATCACTAATCAAAAACTCGATTTCGGAGCGAACGATTTCGGAATTGATTACAAAAACAATACAATCAGAATGAAAAGCTTCTCATTAAAGGGAACGACAGCTTTAGAATTTGTATCAGATGGTTCATCTGGTGATGATTTCATATTTAAAAACGTAACTGGTGATACATCGGTTAGAGTAGATGGTAGTTTTATTGCTAGGGACGATATTGAGATTACGAACGTCTTACGTATGAAAAAGTCTACAGATTCCGGCAATAAGGGTATTGACTATGTATTCATTTAGTAGATAAATAAATTAAGAGAGGAGTAAAACATATGGAGTTATTTTCAGCGTTGGCGTCGGGTTCATACCCGACCATGCTTTATACAGTTTATGCAGAACAGACAAGTCGTTCTGCAAATTCAGTTACATATAGCTTTACATGTTGGGCTAGGTTAGATAACCAAACTTACGATTATTTTAACGCACTTGTTTATCCTAAGATTAATATAGGTGGTACTACTGCTTCTTTTGCTGCTTTAGGTAAATTCCCAAAAGGGGCAGGAGCTAAATTTAGCACAATCAGCGTAACTGTATCTGGAATATCAGCGGCAACATCTAGCTTGTCATACACATTCTCAGCAACGTCACAACTTGGTGGAACATCAAGTAGTACAACAGGTTATGTCGGAGGTAAATCAGGAACCGTACCTGTTTCCGTTTATGCTACGACTCCCTCATTAGGTGGCTCTGTTACCATTAGGGATGGTTCAACAGTGGTTTCTTCTTATTATAGAGAAAATCTTGGGACAGGCTCTTTTAATATTAGCTGGCCAAGCGCATCAGGTGCAAACGGAACTCTTGTTTATGAGCTACAAAGAAGTATTAATGGTCAAAACTGGACCATCGTAAATAGTGCTATAAGTGGTACGTCTATTAATGATGCTCCAGGAGCAGGTGCAAACTCGGTTCGATATGCTGTGCTGGCAAAGAACCGTGTAGGAACAGACGAAATGATGTCTGGGTTTATTTACTCTCCAACAGTAAATAAAAATGAATTAAAATCACCGTCATTAACTTCTAGTGCTAATGTTACTTACAATACAAGAACCTTTGTTGTAACACTTGGAGCTGCTTCTGACAATTTGGGTTCTTCAATAAGTTACACCATTAGTGGGATATCAAGTAAGTACACAACTATTAATGGAACTACTAATGTTTCTCCAGGGAACATTACAATCAATGCAAACAATGGTACGGGCGGTACTTATATGACGTTAGACAATCTAAAGGCCGCAGCATTAAATGGGGCTGCCCATTCAGATACTAACCCCTACAAAGGAACCATTGATTTACAGGTAACTGCTACAAATGGTAAAGGTTCATCGAGAACTGAAACAGTAGCTATTCCACTCAATTTAGGAATAGACGCTCCTGTAAATGGAACTCCTAGTGTATCTATAGCAGCCACTTCTTACTACTCAATAAATTCAGTAAACTATATCTTCCCTGAATATAAACCACTTTCACTTTCGATTGCCGGCTCAATTAAGGACATGCTTGGCCGAAATTGTAGCTATGACATAATAATGGAAGAAGGAGAAGCATTATGGGTTCTTAAAAATACAGGTATTGTTACTGCCGCAACTACAGCAACTCTCAACCACACTGAAGTCGGTTTATTAACTAGTAAGAAAAATGTTTCCTTCTTTATAGAAGCTAAAACAATAGGTAACGCATCGAAACTGTCTGCAAAAACCCAAAAAGTAGATCTTCACTACTACAAAAAACCAAGTGTTACTTCAAGTGAACTATCTCGTATAGTTGGTAAAGCAACCTTCAAAGTTAGTATTACTCCTAATACTTCATTAGCAGGAGCTACAAATACCTCAACAATGCCATCAGGATATACAAAAGGAACTTCAGCTATAACTTCCGGAACAGAGTCTTACACAGTAACAAGTAGTACAACTCTTGCTGATTCGTATACTGCGACAATTTCTGTTGTAGTTCGTGATTCAATAGGTTACATATTAAATGGTTCAAATGATGTTACCCTAAAAGTTACTATTCCTACATTTACACCTGCATTATCTATCCGTCAAAGAGGGGTAGGTATTAATGGTTTTGCAGGAACTACGGAAAAACTTTATGTTGGTGGTAATGTAAAAATTACTGGAAACTTAATTGTTGGTGGAATAATTGACATGGGTAATACGAACATCGAAAACGTAAACCATATTACAATTACTGATCCAGGTGGTGGAGAAGGGATAGAATGGAAAGACCCTACAAACAATTGGAAAATTGTAGTTTCACCAGATAATCTTTCAAACGCTACAGGGGATTTACAGTTCGCTCGAAATGGTGCAAGAAGAGCTACGGTAAGAGCAAACGGTGAAGTTGCTGCAACAGGTGGTTTTGCTGCAACTAACCCTGGTAATACCGCAGCATCAATCTCATTAAACTTCCTTAATAATATCGCAAGACTTCGTACTGGTGGAACAGGTGCTGGCGCAGATAATGGATTGGAAATTCACGGAACTGGTGATGTTGTTAGGTGGAAAGTAGACGGTGCTGGTAACGTAACAAACTATGGAAACCTTAATATTGCTGGAGGTAGAGGAATTTACTTCTTAAACGCATCAGGAATGATGATGGATTCATTTGGGAACATCAAGGTTAGAGATGCAGCTACACATTCAACCGATGCTTCCTGGAGTGTGAGCGATAAAAATGGTTCTATTCCTTTAATAGTTTGGACTGGTGCGAATGGTGGTGGATACACGGAAGCAACAAGTAGGCCATTTACACAAGTTACAGCATTCACGAATGGTTGGCAGGATTACGGTGCCTTTGGTCCGGTTGCTTATACAAAAGACGTTGCAGGATTTGTTGTGTTACAGGGATTGTTAAGAGGTAATAGCGGTACTACTGGGTCTGCATTTCAATTGCCTACTGGATTTAGACCAAAAACAACACTTATCTTTAATGCTATTAATGGTGTTAATGGTAACTCCCGTCTTGATATAAATGCAGATGGAACTGTTGTAATGCAGGGTGGCGCTCATGAGTTCTGTTCTCTAAATGGAGTTAGGTTTCTAGCTCGACAATAAAAGGGGGGTTGTTTATGGGAAGTTTAGAAAATATTGAAGTCGTAGGTGAAGTAGGAATTATAGGGGAGCCTATTATAGAAGAACCTGTTAATGATTTTCCACTTACCTCTATAGATATGGGATTACCATGTTGGGAAGTAGATGAGGAAGGTTATGTGATTGAGCACTACTTAATGTCAGAGGACAAAATAGAAAAAGTTTTATCTGCAGGAAGAAGAATTATTAAGTTTTGCTGGAAAGAAAGTTATTACAAACCCCGATTTGATGAAACTTTAAATGAGTGGGTTGAGGGTGCAGATATGGAAGTTGTTTTAAAGGATGTTAAGGCAGTTAAATTTAATCAACTAAATGATGCATGCAATAAAGATATCTTAGGCTACTTTGATGCTTCTGTTGGCTCAGAGACATATACATTCTCTTTTGATACAGAAGCACAGTCTAATTTCATTGGTAGTTTAGCATTATTTAATGAAGGTCTTATGACAGAAGTTGAGTGGACTGCATGGAAAGGTGATACACCCCATAGAGTTACTTTAAATAGAGAGCAGTTTATGAGTGTTGCATTTGTAGCGTACCAAGAAAAGGATGCGAAAATATCTAAACTAAGAAATGTACTTCAGCCACGAATAGAGGCATGTACAACTATTGAAGAAGTAAATGCTATTCAGTGGGACGAAAAACCAACACAACTAGCTTGATATTTTAATAAGTAGTCCTTATGATTTGTTCAGAAAATAATATGTTCCAAATATTCAATAGGAGGAAAGACAAAATGAATCAACAAGGGAATACAACAAATTTAGATGTAAATCTACTAATCAAAGAATATGAAGCAACAATTACTACGTTAATCAGTGAAAATGTTAAATACAAAACACTTCTAAAACAAAAAGCTATCGAAGAGCAGCAGCTTCAGGAAGAAATGATGCGACATGCAGCACCCCCTGCGCCACCTGCGGTTCCGACAAAAGAAATAGTAGAAACTGAAGTCGTAGCATAACAATAACTTATATATTGACTGGTCATATACGAATGGTTACGTTCATGAGGGAGCAATAGCTCCCTCTTATTATATTTTGGAGGTGTTTCTGAATGACACAGGTACGAATCCGAATTCGTTCTATTACAACAGACGAAAAATCCCCTTGGGTTTATATTCAAGAAGAGACCAGACAGGAAACTCCAAAAGCAAATGCATTCCAAGTGAAAGCGGAACCTGTTATGAAACGAACCACTAAGACAAATCAATATGGACATTTTCATTACAGCGAAATGCAATATGGAAGAATTGAAGAAATCTTAGCTTCTGCTTTAGAGATAGGTAAATCTCCTATGAGAATAAGAAACGAAAAAGGAGAATGGATTTATATTCAACAAACAACCATCGATAGTGCTTGTCCTGCTATTCGGATACGAAATCGATATAGTGAACAGGCAGGTCCTTGGGTTTATATCCAACATAAGGAGGTGTAGGTATGGAATATTTGAATAATTATTTATCTGTTCTACCTAATTATGATCGTAAAGAAGTAGAGCAGCTATTACAAGAAAATATGGATTTGTTTGATGTAAAAGTCATAACAAAAGAAGAGTTCGAAGCACTTATTCAACAACTTGCAAATAGAAAAGAAAAGGTTACGACTCTTACGACAACGGGTGAAAAAGTAGATGCCGAACATTTTAACCAAATTCACTCGAATGTAGCTTTGGATTTAAAGAGACTTTATAACTCACATCTTATTATTGAGAAAGTAATTGCGAATTACGACAGAATTCTTCGAGGAACATTAGATGATGTAAAAAGAGAAGTGGACTCACTTTCTACTCGTGTTGAGGAATTAAACCTAAAAGCAAAAGGAGAAGATGGTTTAGTCGTAAAGACATACGGTTTTGAAGAAAAAGAAAAGAGTTTGTACATGGAAACAGATCATGATCAATATGCACATTTATTCTTAGACCGCGACGGTAAATCTTTACAAAGCGCATCATTGAATCGTAGTTTTCATCAACACTATTTATCACTACCTATCAGAGAAGTGGAGAACACAATGCAAAATTCAAATGGGGCGACAACTGCAAAGATTGAAGTTATGTATCAAGCACCAAATAGCATTTCAGATAAAAACCATCCATTGGAACATGCAATAGATGATTCACTTGAAACGTATTGGGCGCAAGCAGTTAAAACGAATGCACCTGCTTATACGGAAATAAAAAAACTATAGAAAGGAGGAAAGAGAATGCCTACTCCCATTTATATTGAACAACATTATTCATTATCCATATCTGAATTTGAAGGACTATGGGAAATGACATTTATGCACCCATACAATCGACAAGAGCATTTTAGTATCTATCTAGTTGCTCCTAATAGTGATTATGAACATGCTGAGCTTGATGATCGCCCGATTGTAGAAGCTGGACCAAGATTAACGGAAGTATTAAAACGATTACTTTATAAAATCGAATACTATCCTTATTCTTGGGAATTCGCGGGAAAGAAAATTGTTTCATATGGGTATGATTTTGAAACAGACTTTACAGGTACTAGCTTGACCTATATTGATTTAACGGAAATCGCCCTTAAAGAAGTAAATGAGTTTTATAATTTCTTCTCCGCGTTAGAAACAGATGTAGTAGATGAAACAGAAAAGGTCAGCGGAAAAGGTGTTATGGCCAAGCTAAAAATCACGTTAGACAAGCCTAAAACCGTAAATCATTTGTTCATTGATTTCTTTACAGAGTATCCAATCGAGTTACTTTCATTGATGTATCAAGTTGACCAGAATGAAGAATCGACTACTTACGAAATTCCTCTTTCAAGAGCAGTTCAAACAAATGAATCGATCTATCTCCATTTCTCTCCTGTATTTGCAAAGACATTCTATTTAATCATTAAGCAAGAGTCTTACACATTACTAGACCAAACAATGAAGGAAGAAGAAGTAATGAAAGCAGAGCTATGGGATCAAGCTTCAACAAGAAGCCAATCTATTTATGAGTCTGCAGTTGGAGAATATGTAGACCAATTATTCTCTCCTAAATCTGGTATTCAGCTGCATCAAGAAATCTTAGATAGTTACCAAAACATTAATGTAAGTCACTCATCTATTTCATCGGACCCTATGAATTTATACCGTAGTGATTTTGAACAAGCAAAAAAATCTTTAGATAGCCAGCAACGATAGAAAGGAGGATTTAGATGGTTAACAGTTTTGAAAGTGCAAGTAAACCAAAAACAACTTTACTACAAAGTCAAAGTACTACAAGTAGCACAACACCTGGACCGCTTCCTCCAATCGTAGAAGGAATTGGTTCAAGTAATCGTACAAATAGTTCAACAGAATATGTTTACCAGTATGGAATAAAGAACATTCAATTAAATCATTCTCTGTATGAACAAGCTGGAATTTTTGTTACAAAACCAATTGAAGTAGAGGGGAATATTGTAGAGGTTTCATTATCTACCTTTGAAGACCATCCGCTGTTTAATGAGCTAAATGGGATGGCAACAGATCGAGTCACTTCTATTGAATACTACATCTCATTAGAAGAAAATCCTTCACTTAATGATTGGGTTTCAATCCTTCCTGAAGGTACAAGGAATGTGAAGTGTGAAAAGCTATTCTTCCGTGGCTCAAGTGCGGGACTTCGATTCCATGCAGACATTAGTGATGAAGATAATACAAGAGTATACCGCAATAATATTTTAATGAATAGGAGTGACTGGTACTTTACAGAAAGAGGAGCTGCTATTCAGTTGGCTGTGCCTCATGATAATAGTTCAATTTACACTATTGATTATGTACCAAACGCAAACTTATTTGACCCTTGGACAGTTAAGGTAGGAGATCGATTTTCTAAAAGGGTTCGTAAAGTGGAGTCTTTCCCAAATGGAACTGATTATAACAATACAATTAAGCTGTCTAAGTATCCATATGTTGATTATCAACAAGTGAACAGTGAAGAGAATTATGATCCGAATACAAGTGATTACAGACCAATTGATGTATTTCTAACGAATGGTTCAATTGTAGTAGAAGGGGGAAAGACACAAAAAGAGTTCTTCCCAATCTCTTATTCAAGCAAAAATGAATTTACAACAAAAAACCGTACAGATTATAAAACTAACAAAGATGTGTTTTTAAATAAGTACAGCATTGTTCCGGATTCTGTTTACAATACATTTGAGTATAAGCAAGAGAAGAATAAACTTATTTTCACAGAAAGCTTTAATCGATCGGACCTTTATTATAATGAAGCAACAAATCATGGTAATGCTACAGTGGTTGTACACTACGATTACTTAGTGACAAACTTTCGATTAAAAGTTATTTTGCGTAAAAACGTTGGTGATGAACTAGTAGTAACGCCAATGGTCGATAGTTACCAATTAAAATTTAAAGTCATGAAGTAGGGAGGTGCAAGAATGAATGCCCCTGTTATTGAATCTAAAATATTAGAGAAACAAAGAGAATATCTTTTGGAGCAAGCGAAAATACGATTAAGTAGTTCTGCTACAAAAGAAGAAGTATCTCAATTAGCAGATGAAATCTTTTACAGGTATCAATCTTGTATAGGTAAGCCTTTATTCCAGGCACGTAAAGTTGTGTATGGAGAACTACCTTTTCTTGAGGATTACTATGATAACAACAAGGAAATGGAGAAAGACTTAGGTATCTTATTCTCAGAACTAAATACCATTGCTACATACCTGGTAGATTATTTTAATTATTCTCAGAGTGAGAAAGATAGAATCTTATCTATCGTGCGCAGTATTAATGGAGTCGTATCAGACCTTCAAATGTTAACTGAAGAAACAACCCCTAACACGGTTTATTTAAAAGAATCGTTTACGAATTACGATAATGTGGATTCTGCTTTAACTCCAGTAGAGAACAGAAGCATGATTCATACACAAGAAGGCGTATTAACACTGCGTCGTACAAATGCTTTAAATAGAAGCATAGGAAGTAAAGTTCGAGCTATTCAAGGTAATGGAATTGCAGGAACTTATTTTCTATCTCGTAAAGTTCAATCAGATTCAGATTTCGAAAATTACCAGTATGTTTCTTCTCAAATTAAGAATGATGATCCAAAAGCATTAATCGACGGAAACCCGGATACTGTATTTGAATATGAAATGGTAAATATCCCAGAAAGTTATAAGAAACAATCATTCTATTACGACGTTGAATGGGCAAAGGGAAAGGAACATGGTGACTTACTACGTGTAAAGATTGTTGTTCAATTACCTAAGAACGAGACAATCAACTGGATTAATTTAAATCCTTATCATGCTGCAGGTAGCCCAGGTACAGTTAATGTATATTCTATTCGAACGTCTAATGACGGTATTGAATACCAAGGTCTTTTCGAAAAAGACCAATTTGTATTAAACCAAGAAATCAATAAAACACCTCAAAGCTATCGAGCTGAGGATTTATTCGATGGTAGTGAAAACTTTGCTAAAACAAAATTTTCTGGCCAAGGTGTTTGGAGCTTCCCATCAAGAGAAGCAAAATATATTGAATTCGTACTAGAACAACCAAATTCTTATAAAGAATTATTAGGACAAGAAGCATTCTATAGAAGAAAAAAAGATTCTACTTCATTTACACGTATTCGCAAACAGGAGGTGCCTAGTAATATTGTTGATGAAAAATACGGCATCCATACTATTAATAGCGACTATGAGATTAAAAAGGTATTAGAAGCTGTTGAAGGTTGGCGTTACGCTATAGGAGTTCGAGACATCGACATTATGAGTTTCGAATTCGCTGAAACGAGTGAATATATTAGCAAACCATTTCTATTTGAAGATGGTATTAAGAAAGTACTTCTATATGCAAATGAAAAAGTTCCTGCTATATACAAAGAGAAGGTAAGTGAATCCAATGATTGGATTCAATACTTTGTTTCTTTCGATGATATAGACTGGCATAGAATCTCCCCACAACATCAGCAACCAGTAAACGATAAGTTCCCTGCAAAGGTGCTTTCAGTTAATGATAACGAATCTGATATTGAAAATGCGTTTGCTCTTTACAAACAAAACCTTCAATTAAAAGAACTTCCAAAGCAAGTAAGGTTAAAAATCATTATGAAGAGACCGGAGAAAACAACAGAAGATGAAATACCTCTTCTTCATACAACACCACTCGTTGAAGACTTCGCTTTAAAAATTCTTACCGAACAGAAAGGGGTGTAGGGGATGTCTATCAATATTCGTCAAAAACGTTTTACTGTAGCGGTAAACCAAATCCTTCAAGAAGAACTGAGAAAGGGAAATCTTCCTACATCCAAGGAATTCGCTTCTCGTTTAAATAAACTATTAAGAGATCAAGAATTAAGTGCTCCTGAGTATACATTTAAGCGTATTCGTAATGGTGAATTAGCTGAGTCTGATTTTTTTAATGAAGTTGTTGAAAAAATTCAAAAAGATTTGATGATTCTTTACGAAAATACAATTGCTGTTCATAACCAGCTAAAGGGAAAGTTTCATTGGTTTGAAGTAGAAAAGAATCGATTAGAGTATGAAGCTAGAAGATTAGAATCGGAATTAAAAGAGAAAATTTTACTATATGGAAAGACAGGTTACTTAGCTAGTATCTTTGATACATTGGATGATCTATCTAAAATTGATTCAGAAGACAATGTATCTATCGATATAAAAAATCATCAAATAACACTTAAAAAACAGGAGAATACCTCATTTGTAATTAATCCTGCTAGTGAAATTAAGTTCGTTATGCCAAAGAGTTCTGTAAGTACATTTAAGAAGATTCCCATTTCAGGGAAGATTGAACAAGCATTAAATGTAAATACAAATGAAACATTCCAAGAAGTATGGTTGTCTAAAACGGAAGGGCCAGCTGATGGATATCTAGATATCAAATTTAATGATAAACAGGTATTGAATCGAATTGATTTAAGCCTACATACAATTAAAAGTGCTACTGTGTATATTGAATTCACGCTAGATGAACTGAATTATTTCCACTTACCATATTATCCAGATGGTAAGCAGACGGGGAATAATGTATCTTTTTATTTCCCGACAACAGAAATGAAGAATATGCGAATTTGGATTCGCAAACAGGAAAGTGATAAAGAAATTGTCCATCCTGAAGGTTATTCATATCAGTACTTGTTTGGAGTTAAAAAAATTCAATTTTTCCAATTAAGTTATCCAGAAAGAGGAGAGGTTGTTACAAAATTTCTTACGCCAAAAACAGATGAGACATTCTCTATTGGGAAAGTATCATTGGTTACAGAAGAAGAGATTCCGGACGGTACGGATATCGAGTACTTTGTACGAGTAGATGATAGGGAAGAGAGTTGGAAACAGATTTCTCCTGTTAACAGGGATACTGCACAAGCGCCTAACCTAATTGATTTTAAATATGTTGTTCATGCTAGTCCAACAAACTTGGGCATTAGAAAGAATATCGGTGGCCAAGAATCTGAGATTATTGAACTGCAAGCAAATGGAGTTGCATTCTACTCATTAGGTTCTATTGAGAAGCGTAAAATCGTTCCGCGAACAGAGCGTTTATATATGGGTAAAGATGCTTGGAGTGTTCAGAAGACAGTCGAGAATTTTGGTGAAACCCATATCCCTTCTCTCGATGATTGGAAGAAGCCATCAAATGATATCGTTCGAAATGTAATACCAATCAAGGAAGGGAATCGAGGACTGATTTTACAAGATGAACAATTCACACAACATACGCAACTGTATTATGGAATGGGTATTTTCTATGAAGGAAAAGAACAAGTGCTTTCTACAATCCCATCATCTACAGAACCGATTGCCATCTTCTTAAATGGAGAAAAGTTATTTGAAGGAATCCCTTCTTCTCAAACTAATGTAAACTACAAATTTAAACAGGGATGGAATGATCTAACTGTGTTGGTGTATGTACAGAATTTGAATAAGGACTGTACGATTGATTTAGGATTTGATCCGATTCGTGTAAGTACTCATTGTTATTCTTCAAGTCAGTTCCTGGAAAAGGTATCTGTATTCGACTTACGATATAACACAAAGAACAACGATTGGTCTAAGTACGCCCTTTATGAGAAAGATGGAAAGGTTTATATTGTGGTTAATCATTCACTACCGGGTGTAACATATGATTTTTACTATGACTATGTGGATGAAGTAGAGCACCGAAATATTCAATTAAAAATCGTTATGAAACAATTCTCAGTAGGGCAGTATACAACACCTGTATTACGTCGATATACATTACAATTTAGTTAGTGAAGAGTTATCAATGGGTAAAGAAATGCTAAGACATACTTGTTACAAGTCTCAGAATAAAAATAGGTAAGTACTGTCCCAATTAGAAATGACAAAACGTATGTGTTGGTAATTTACAAAACTGTATTAAAGAAAAATACCTATCTAAAGCTTAAATAAATGAAAGGGATGGCAAAGAGATGAAAATAGAAAAGAAATATAAACCTTCTTTCCATAAAGCCAATGCTCGTTACCGTGGTGTTACTGAGCTTTCCCAATATACGAATTTTGTTCTTGAATCTGCCCACGACCTTTTATTATTAGGAAACATTACAGAAGGAAATGAAGCAACACATAAAGATGGACACAAAAAAGAAATGTACAATAATTTCATTTCTATCATGACAGGTGATCGGGAAGTAGGGAAGTCGAGTTTATTTACGGCTTCCACACTTCAAAAAATTGATTACTCACGAACAGTTCCTATTCCTGAATTAGATAGTTGGAGCCCTTTAAATGGCTGTACAAAAACAGCAGTGAGTGACGCAATTAAGCTCTCTTCAAATGGATTGCTAGATCCAGTAGGAATGTTTAGTACTCTTTATGTAGAACCAGGAGACAAGCTTTATATTCGAATGAAGGTAAGAAGTACAGGTGGTGCTTCAGACTTTTCCTTTGGTTCGAACAATATGCGTATGGGACCAGATAAGAATGGTGACACAAGGAAGGTTCCTTTAGCGAAAAGTAATGAATTTATCACTATCGATTACGTGTTACGTTTCCAATATGCTGAATCGGTATCAATTAATATAAACGTTCATGAAAAACCGAAAGAGTTAAAGGCGGAAAATGTTGAAATAAAAGATCTTGAGATATATTACTTTAATGAAACACCAATTCAAGCTTCATCTATCGACATGGTTATTAAACCAAATGTTGATGAACTAGAAGAAAAAATTAATTCGATACGATAGGGAAGGTGAGTACATGCGCCCGATTACATTAAGAAATCCCAATCTAAACAAGGGGCCTAGCTCTTCTGAAGAGTTTAATAAACTACGTAATGACATCCAGACTGATATTACAAATTTGTTTGATATTGTTAATAGTCATGATGGCACAATCTCTGAAAATATGGATCATATTTTACGTGAAAATTACTTCTTACAAAACCGTCTAAAGAAGTTAGAAGGACGGGTATATGAGCTAGAAAAGGATTACCAAAATAACAGTGTAGACGGGGAGAGTATCCTAACTCGATCCTTCTATCATGCAAGTAATATTATTTCCTCAAATGCAAATAATCCCATTAATATAGATACACTTCACGGAATTGTTACCCCAGTTGTTGTTAGATCTCATGATAAGATTGCTTATAAGAACGACTTAGGGGAATACATATTACCTAGGAACCTAGAAGTAAGTGTATTTGAGTCCTCAGATGTAGAGCCAATTGATGAAGAAACAAAACAACGCAAGTTCTATGCAGTAGATTCTAGTGGTATTACTAAAGCATTTGATGGAGACAAGAACTCATTTTGGGTTCGTCAATCTGAATTAAACGAAAACAAATGCGTAACAGAAGTGTATGGATTAATTCATGTGAAAATTCCACAAAATATTTCTAATAACATTTATACAAACACAATTACTATCCATCCATCTCCGGAGTACTCTATGAGTATTCTTGATATTCAATATAAGAATCAAAATGGAGAGTGGAGGCGTATTGAAACCTACCCAATTAAAAAGGTAAACAATACAGAAATTCCAGAAGAGATTGTTGAATCTGGTAAGTTAGTATTCTCATTCCCAAGAAGACAAGTAACAGAATTACAAATTAAAGTAAAACAACCTTACTGGTTTAAGCATGATAACAAACGGATTTTTATGTATGGATTCCAAGATATCGTTGTTGAATACCGTGAATATTCCCAAGATACTGCGGAATTCACAACAAAGTTCTCTTTAGAAGGGACAGATCGTCGTTTTACAAATGTAAACACGCCAAAGGTAACAGTACCCGTTGGATGTCCATCATTTAATGATTACACTGTAAAACATGAATTGTACTTTGATGAAGGACTAACGGAGAAGTTTGATTTTTCAACAGATATTTTCCAACCAATTCAAACTGTATATGTAAAAACGCTTTTAAAAACAGCAGGGAATCAGGTACCAATCTTACGTGAGATTGAATTACCCTACCGACATGAAGAATTAGAAGTGCTTTAAAAAGAGAAGGGAGCATAACCAGAATGGTATGCTCCTTTTTTTAATTATTTGGCTCATCAGTTTTATTGTAAACACATTTAGCCTTTCCAAAAAGACCACCTGTGTCCCATTCTCCACCATAATGAGCACATCCTAAAGGATCACGATCGTTTCGCAAACCTGGATTTGTAGTTGGTTCATAGCCATTATTTACAATACTACTAACAATAAATATCCCTCCAATTACAAATATCACAGCAACGATTAATAGTGTCTTCCCATTAGGGCCAGTAGTAATGTCTTTTACAACTTCCTTTGCTTCTTGCTGAGATTCACCTTTTAAAACTAATGAAAGAATAATAGAGATTACAAATATGAAAAATAGCACAATTATAAATAACATTACTCATGTCCCTCCTTAATCTAAGTTATCTCATAAATTATACCAGTTAAAATACTTTAAAGTAAGAAAATTTTATTTATATATTTAATTATCCCTAAATCAAGTTTTGATTTTTTGAGATTTAGTATCTTTTCCATTTAATTCTTATTTACACGAAGTGTAGGATTAATACTAGAAACATAAGACTGTTTGTTATTTTACTGAAAATTTTGTCGGTCTTCTGTTTTTTCCAATGCATTCCTTATTCTGTTGTATTTTATAAAAGAAAAAGACAGCCTGGGGTGGCTGCCTTTTTCTTTTAGGGAGGAATTTAAATAATTAGGTAAGATAGATAGGATTAAACAAGTTCAAATTCACGGGAGATGTGAAAATACAAACTTGCGAGGTAACTTACATTTTTAATAAAACCCTTTCACCGTGAAAATGCAAACTTATATTGTAAAAAAATTAGGAAGAAAGGGATTAAAGTTAATTCCTATGTATTTTAATGTAATATGAATTTAGTTGAAAGATTGCCGGAAAAATAAAACTATGAGCAAATTCATAAGTAAAAAATAATAACTTTATTTAGTAATCTTTCCGAAATCCGTTAATATATAGTTGCAAATTTCTTATATGTTGTAGTTGGTGAATGGGCACCAAAAATACTTGCGATTCAAAAGGATGAGAAGGTTCCATTATTGCTTTCGGCTCTGCTTATCTGGTCTTGTGAAATCTTATATTCTTTATATAATGATAATAAACTATCTGAAGAATTCGAGAAAGCAAATAATATAATTATAGACGTACTGAGTACATGGAAACCAATTTTTGATGAAATAGACAAAGATTTCCCCGATGCGAAACGTAAAGCAGAGAAGAAAGTAGAAAGGAATTTAAGTGATGATACAGAAGGTAGATTTCGTATTCATAAATTAAATTCTAAAAAGGTAAGTAGAGAAGAAAATAACAACGATTATTAAAGGGGGATGACGTATGAAATCAAAGAAACTAATCACATTAGCGATTCCGGTTATATTATTAGGTGGTTGTGCTACGACTCAAGGTTCACCAAAGATAGAAGCAAAGCGAAAGCTACTGAACAAGATAAAAAGTCTGCTAGCTTAAAAGATAACGAGAAAGATATTTAAAGGATTCGAGTTTTAGAAGAGGAATACCCACAATACATGTTAGACATGGAGAAAGATTTAGTGAAGCGGTTAGTTTTTTATAAAGATTCAATAAAATACTACCAAAAAGGTAGTAAATCAAGGGAAGAAGTCTTAGTTTCCTTTAAAGACTATATGAAGGTACTGGATAAGATAGAGTCTATAGATGCCCTTTCTAAATACAAGGAAGATCACAAAGAAGTCCTTAAAGCAGTCAGTAAGTATAGGGAATCTTTTGAAGAAGTAGAAAAGGTATTCAAGAAAACAGACTTCTCAAGGGAAGCTAATAAGGAAGTACTTGAAAAGGCAGACAGTAAGCTATCAGAAGGTAATCGTATTTGGATACCAGTGTTTGAAAAACTAAAGAATGAAACAAAAAAAGTAGAAAGTTCTTCTGATTCGTCTAGTGAAGACGTTTCATCAAATATTGTTCCAAAATCATCTTCACCTAACTCAAGTCAATCAGACAAGAGCCAAGCCTAAGCAGGTATGTTCAAAGGTATAGTTGGTACTTAATGAAGAGTTAGAAATAAACGATTCTAATACATCTAGGTATATTAAGAATGAAAGGTCTATTGTAGGTAAGTATGGTATTGATTTAGGAGAAGGAGTCAAAACAATACTCGATTTAAAAGGTGATATGACATTTGTTTTTTATAAGTATGGGGATTTCCCAAGTAGAGATAGTCTAATGAAAGGAACATACGAGTTAGACGTACCTTCTTTACAATTAACATTAAAATTAACAAGCGTAACTGAGAATGGTCATAAGACTCAA